>Ga0209611_10005787_pt1 | contig 20546 bp, 21 predicted proteins | sample S1TSphgellanicum_3_FD_187693 | JGI IMG/M metagenome (GOLD analysis project Ga0209611, IMG submission 187693) | Host-associated microbial communities from peat moss isolated from Minnesota, USA - S1T2_Fc - Sphagnum magellanicum MG (SPAdes) (version 2) | ecosystem: Host-associated > Plants > Peat...
ACGAGTTCCTGCGGCTCGCGCATGCGGGGAGTCCGGACGGCCGCTGAGGCCCTCGACCGACCGTGCATCTCGAGCTGGTGGATCTCCTCCGCTGCCCACGGCCGCACCCCGCGACGTGGCTCGTCGCGGCCGCCGATCGCATGGAGGGACGGCACGTGATGGAGGGGTCGCTCGGGTGCCCGATCTGCGAGACGGTGTACCCGATCCGGGACGGCGTCGCCGAGCTCGTGGCACCGGATGCGGTCAGCGCCGCGTCAGCGCCAGGCGCATCGGCCGCCGATGCGGCGCCCCCCGCCCCGGTGGACGACGTGCTGCGCGTGGCGGCGATGCTCGATCTCGCCGACCCGGGTGGCGTCGTCGTGCTCGTCGGTTCGTGGGGGGACTACGCCCACGCCATCGCGGCACTCGTCGACGCGCACGTCCTCGTCGTCGATCCGCTGCGGTCGGTGCCGATGCACGCCGCCGTCTCCGTCGTGCACACGGGCGGCGCCGCGATCGTGCCGCTCGCCCAGGGCGCGGTGCGGAGCGCGGCGGCCGATCGGCCGGCCGCTGTCGTCGCGGCCATCCGATCGGGCGGACGGCTCGTCGCGGCGGCCGCCGCGACGCGCCCCGCCGGCGTGAGCGAACTCGCGCGCGATGCGCAGCACTGGGTCGGGGTCGTCGACGCGCCGGGGTCCCCGCCGGTCGCCCTCCGGCGCGCGGTCACGCCGGCGCCGGCGGCCCCTTCGCCTTCGGGACACCCGCGTACTCCGCCGTGAAGTCGGTGCTGGCGTACACGTCGTCGATCAGCGCCTTGTGCCGCGCGTCGACGGCACGCCGCTTCACCTTGAGCGTCGGCGTGAGCTCGCCCGTCTCGACCGAGAAGTCGCGCTCCAGCAGCACGACGCGCTTCGGCATCTCGAAGTTCGCCAGCCCGGTCAGGCCGCCGAGCACCTCGCGCTCCATCTTCTCGACGACCGCCGCGATGGCGATCAGCGACGCGCGATCGGTCCACGCGATCTGCTTGAACGTCGCCCACGCCTCGAGCGCCGCGAAGTTCGGCACGACGAGGATCACCGGGAACCGGCGCCGGTCGCCGATCATCACCGCCTGCGCGACGTAGCGGTTCTCCCGTACGCGATTCTCGATCGGCTGCGGCGCGATCTTCTTGCCGCCGGCCGTCACGATCAGATCCTTCTTCCGGTCCGTGATCGCCAGGTAGCCATCGCGCAGCTCGCCGATGTCGCCGGTGTGGAACCAGCCGTCGGCGTCGATCGCCTCGCGCGTCGCCTGCGGACGATTGTAGTACCCGAGCATGATCCCCGGCCCGCGCGCGAGAATCTCGCCGTCGTCGGCGATGCCCACCTCCACGCCGTCGATCGGCGTCCCGACGGTGCCGATGCGGCACTTCGCCGGCGTGTTGACGGTGATCACCGGCGACGTCTCCGTCAGGCCGTAGCCCTCGAGGATCGGCAGGCCGGCGGCGAGGAAGAAGCGCGCCACATCGGGCGAGAGCGGCGCGCCGCCCGAGACGAAGTAGCGAATGCGGCCGCCCATGCGCGCGCGGATGCGGGAGAAGACGAGTCGGCTGGCGAGCGCGTGCTGGCCGGCGAGCCACCACCCCGGGGCCCGGCCGCGCTCGCGGGCCGCCGTCCATCGCGCGCCGACCGCCTGCGCCCACCGAAAGAGCGCGAAGCGGAGCCCGCCGGCGGCCCGCGCGGTGTCCGTCGCGCCGCTCAGCACCTTCTCGTAGATCCGCGGCACCGAGAAGACGATCGTCGGCCGGACCTCGGCGAAGTTGTCCAGCAGCGACTCGACCGACTCGGCGTAACAGATCGTCGCCCCGAGCGCGAACATCAGATAGTGCCCGGCCATCCGCTCGAAGATGTGCGACAGCGGCAGGAAGCTGAGACACGTGTCGTCCGCGCGCAGCGGCAGGATCGTCGTGATCGCCGCGACGTTGGACGCGATGTTGTCATGCGTCAGCATCACGCCCTTCGGCTCCCCCGTCGTCCCCGAGGTATAGATGATCGTCGCCAGCGCGTCGGGCGCGACCGCCAGCGCCTCGGCGCGGAACCGCGCCGCCGCCTCGGGCCCGTCGAGCGCCGCGCCGCGCGCCTCGAGCTCGGCGAGCGTCAGGTCCACGCCGGGCTCGCGGGTCGCCCCGAAGCCGATCACCCACCGGAGGCTCGACACCTGCGCACGGATCGCCGCGGCCTTGGCCGCCTGCGCCGCCGTCGACACGACGAGCACCTCGGCGCCGGCATCGGCGAGGATCGACGGGAGCTGCTCGGCCGGCAGGCTCGGGTAGAGCGGCACGTCGGGCAGCCCGGCCGCGAGGCAGGCGTAGTCGACGAGCGCCCACTCGGGACGGTTCTCGGAGAGGATCGCCACGCGCGCACCGCGCGCCACGCCGAGCGCGCCCAGGCCGAGGGCGATGCGCCGCACGCGCTGCAGGATCTCGGCATGCGAGATCGGCTGGAACGCGCCGTCGGCCTTGTAGCGGAGGGCGTCCGGCTTGTCGTAGCGCTCGATCGCCGTGATGAAGAGTTGCGTCAGCGTCCCCGGCGCGGCGCGGGGACCCGACCCGCGGGCGGTCGTCAGCACGGCCGCGGGACGGCCGGTCGGTCGCGCCGCATCGCTCGGGCGCTCAACAGGAACTCGGGTTGACGAAGCGGATGATGACACTGTCGGTCCCGGGCACGAGCACGCCCTTGTACGTCGTGTTGAACTGCACCGTGACGGCGACCGTGTCGGTGTCGACGCGAAAGCGCTTGAACGCCTCCCCGCCGAACTCCAGGTAGCGCGTCGAGAATCCGCCGCCCTTCGTGGTGTCCCGCACCGACGGCACGCCGGCGCTGTTCACGATGAAGGCGAAGTGCGCCGTGTCGTTGATCGAGCCGGTGCCGGCGATCGAGTCCGGCGTGGTGATCACCCAGCGCATGATGAAGTTGTCGACGCCACTGTCGCCCTCCGGCGTCTTGTGGCGGAGCCACGCCACCAGCTGCGACGAGACCGAGCCCGTGGGGCCGCAGAAGCCGCGCACCAGCTGGGCGGTGTCCGAGGTCGTCGGGGTGCCGGCGCTGTCGATGACGCTGTCGGGACTGACGGTGTCGGGCCGGAGCGCGATCGCGAGGTTGAAGGGCGTCGTCTGCAGCGCCTGGCCCTGCGCGACGATGCGCACGGTCGTCGGCGCCGAGTCGCCGGCGATCGCGTAGTTCGTCCCCGTCGTGATGCGCACGAGGTTGGGGTCGAGCGAGATGAACTGCAGTCCCGTCGCGACGTCGTCACCCTGCAGATTGTACGCCTGCCCCTTCAGCGGCACGACGTGGCCCAGCGTGTCGCGCAGCGTGTCGTTCTCGACCACCGACGGGTACGGCACCGTGTCGACGAAGATCGAGACGACATGGCTCGGGTCCGTGTTCAGTTTCACGCAGCCGGCCGTGAGCGCGCCGACCGCCACGACGGCCACGACGCCGAGCCGGCGAACGCGCGCCCTCACGCGAACCGCTCGGCGAGCAGCGTCGCGAGGTTGATGTATGCCTGCGACGCGGGATCCGATGGATTGCGCAGCACCACCGGCTGGCCGGCCGCGAACGCGTCGGCCGAGGCCGGCGTCCGCGGCACGACGGTGTCGAAGACCATGTTGGCCGGCAGGTGCTTGCGCACATAGTCACCGACGCGGACGCACGCCGGGTTGTCGGCCTCGTACATCGTGAGCAGGATCCCATCGAGCGTCAGGTCGGCGTTCGAGCCGACGATATCCTGGATCGCCCGCAGGATCTGCGGCGTCGTCTGCAGCGCCAGCGGCTCGCACTGCAGCGGGACGACGACGTGCTGGCTGCCTTCCAGCGTGCGCCGCACCACGGGCCCGAGACCGGGCGGCGTGTCGACGATCACGACATCGCAGCGGGCGCGCGCCTCCTCCAGCATCTCGCGCAGCAGCGACGTGTCGGCCACCAGCTGCTGGTAGCCGGCGTGGTCCGCGTCCTCGCTGATCGTGCCGACGAGCATCACCCGCAGCCACGGCAGCTGCGTCGGGAGGATGATCTCGCGCAGGCGCCGCGCCCCATTCAGATAGTCGAAGAAGCCGTGGGTCTCATGGCCCCGGCGCAGTCCCGCGCCGTAGCGGACCGACCCCTGCGGATCGACGTCGATGATCAGGGTCTTGAGCCCCCGCCGAGCGAACGCGGCGCCGAGATTGACCGCCGTCGTGGTCTTGCCGACCCCACCCTTCTGGCTGACGATCGCGAGCACTTCGCCCACTACGTGTCGAGTCCCGGCGCCGCCTCGCGGGGGAGCGCCGCGAGCGTTTCCTCGGCGTGGCGCACCCAGCGGTCGGCGTCCGGACCCCGGGGAGGCTGCTCGAGAAAGCGCTGCAGGTGCTGCTCGCCGCCGCGTCGATCCCCGCGGCGGAGCAGGAGGAAGGCGAGACCGTAATGCGCGCCGGCCAGTTGCGGCTGCACATCGAGCGCCCGGCGATAGCACCGCACCGCATCCTCGAGTCGCCCCGCCTTCGTGAAGGCGATCGCGAGGTTCTGCAGCACGCGGTGGTCGTTTGGCTGGTCCCGGAGCGCAAGCTGATAGGACGTCAGCGCGGCGTCGACGTCGCCCTGGCGCTCGAGTGTCAACGCCTCGGCCAGATAGTCAAGCCGCTGCGGCTTGAGCTCGCTGTCGGGCTTGCCGCTCAGGAGGCGGCTCAACCAGGACATGCACTAAGGTAGGGACGGGCGGCGGGACGGGCAACGCCGTGCCCGGCACGGCGCGCGATTAGCTTTTTCCGCCCGGACAGAAGGTCCGGATCACTCGCACCGTCCGGAGCGTGCATGTCGCCTCGTCGCTATGTGGTCGATCGGTCCAAGGGCGTCATGCACATCGACTGGCCGCTCTTCGGCGAGCTCTCGCGCGCCCTGGCGATCAAGGTCGCGCGCACGTACGACCCCGAGGTCGTCATCGGGATCGCCACCGCGGGCGTCGTCCCGGGCGCCGTCGTCTCGGCGATCCTCGACCGCGAGTTCCACTCGATCATGGTCAGTCGCCGCCACCGCGCCGAGACGGTCCGCGAGACGCCCGCCGTGCTGGGCGCCGCGCCGCCGGAGGTGCGCGGCCACCGCGTCCTGATCGTCGATGAGACCTGCGATTCGGGGGCGACGATGCGCCTCGCCGTCGCGGCGATCGTCAACGCCGGCGCGACGACCGTCCGCACGGCCGTCAGCTTCAGGACCGGCAGCTATGAGCCCGATTACCACGCGCTGGCGACCGACAGCGTGATCGTGCTGCCATGGGACCGCGAGGTGATGGTCGAGGGAGAACTCGTCCCCAACCCGATGTACGACGGCCTGACCTGACCTGACGGGCGTCAGCGCCCGGGTCAGGGCCCCGGGTCAGCGGCCCGGGTCAGCGGCCCGGGTCAGCGGCCCGGGTCAGACGCCCGGGTCAGAGGCCCGGGTCAACCGACGCTGGCGACCGCGGCGTCGTACGACTGCCCGACGCCCATCTCGTCGTAGACGTGCCCCATCACCTCGGCGTTGCCGATCAGGAACCGGCATCGCGCGGCGCCGGCCGACCGGCATTCGACCTCGAGGACCGCGAGCGGATGGTCGGCGATCCGCCCGAAGAAGTCCGCGAACATGCCCGTCGTCAGGTGGCAGCCCGGGTGATCCAGGCCGGCCGACGGATCAGCCTCGCCCCAGTCGGTCGAGTCGAGCGTCGCGACCGCGTCGTGCAGGGTCCCGATCGTCAGCGAGCCCCAGCCGGCGTCGCGGAAGTATTCCGTCGCGCGCTGCTCGAAGGTCGGCAGGTCGAGATCCTCGGGGGCGTCGGCCCCGCGGGACGCGAGCCAGCCGCTGAACGATGCGAACAGCGCCTCGCCGCCCGCGTAGCCGGCTTCCTGGAGGTAAACCGCGGCCGCCGGTCCGGCATCGCGCACCAGCGCGGCCCGGAGGGCGCCGAGCGACGCGCGGGTGAGGGCAAGCATCCCGTGACTGGCGAGATCGATCGACTCGGGCATTGGCAAGAAGGTAATCAGTGGTCCTGGCCGACGCGCCGCCGGAGTTCGGCCTCGTCGATGATCGGTACGCCCAGCGTCTGCGCCTTCGCCAGCTTCGCCCCGGCGTCGGTGCCGGCGAGCAGCAGGCCGGTCGCCTTCGACACGGCGCTCGTCACCCGCCCGCCCGCCGACTCGATCACGGCCGTCGCCTGCTCGCGCGTCAGCGTCGGGAGGGTGCCGGTAATGACGACGGTCAGGCCACTGAGGGCACCGCCCGCGGATACGCGCCGCGGTTCGGTGAGGGTCAGCCCCGCGCGCCGGAGCCGCTCGAGGAGATCCCGGGCCCACGGGTCGGCGAGATAGTCGACCGTCGCCCGGGCGATCGTGTCGCCGATCCCCCGCAGCTCGCGCACCGCCTCCACCGACGCGGCCTGCAGGGCGTCGAGCGTACCGAAGTGGCGCGCGAGAATCTCCGCCGCGCTGCTCCCGACATGGCGGATCCCGAGCCCGAAGAGGAGCCGCGAGAGCGGTTGGCGCCGCGACGCGTCGATCGCCGCGACCAGCGCGGCGGCGCTCTTCGCCGCGAAGCGCTCGAGCCCCGCGAGCTGCTCGGCAGTCAGCGCATAGAGATCGGCGACGTCGGTCACCAGGCCGGCCGCGACGAACTGCTCGAGCCGCGCGTACGAGAGGCCGCGAATATCCATCGCGTCGCGCGCGGCGAAGTGCACGAGCGCCTCGAGCCGACGCCCCGGGCACGCCACGTTCGGGCAGTAGATCGCGACCTCCCCCTCCTCCCGCACCGCCCGCGTCCCGCAGACGGGACAGGCGGTCGGCGCCTCGGTGGCCGGCGGGGGATCGGCCGGGTCCCGGCGATCGGTGAGCGGCGCAATGATCTGCGGGATCACGTCGCCGGCGCGTTTCACCTGCACCCAGTCGCCGGCGCGCAGGTCCTTGTCGCGCACCAGGTCGAAGTTGTGCAGCGTCGCGAGCTTGACCGTCGCCCCGCCGACGTCGACCGGCTCGAGCTCCGCGAACGGGTTGAGGGCACCGGTGCGACCGACGTTGACGCGGATCGCGAGCAGTCGCGTCACCGCAATGTCGGGCGCAAACTTGCGCGCGATCGCCCACCGCGGCTCACGGCCGCCGACGACGCCCAGCTCGTCCTGCAGCCGCAGGCGATCGACCTTCACCACGCCGCCGTCGATCGCGAAGTTGAGGCTCGCGCGCAGCCGATGTTCGACGTCGGCGGCCCACGCCATGACCTCGGCGAGCGTCGCCGCGTGACGCGCATGCGGCGCGACCGGGACGCCCCACTCGGCGAGCAGCGCGAGCAGCGCCGACTGCGTGTCGACCGGCAACGGCCCGTCGGGATCGGCCGCGGCATAGCCGAAGAAGCGCAGCGGACGCGTCGCCGTGATCGCCGGATCGAGCTGGCGGAGCGCGCCGGCCGCGGCGTTGCGCGGGTTGGCGAAGACCGACAGGCCGTCGGCGGCCCGTCCCTCGTTCATCCGCTCGAAGCCGTCGAACGGCATGTAGATCTCGCCGCGGATTTCGAGGCGGCGCGGCGGGCGCGCGGTGCGCAACCGCAGCGGGACATCGTGCACCGTCCGCAGGTTCGGCGTCACGTCCTCGCCGATCGTGCCGTTGCCGCGCGTCGCGCCCGTCACGAGGACGCCGTCGAGATACGTCAGGCTGATCGCCGCGCCGTCGATCTTGAGCTCCGCCGAGTAGCCGCTCGCCCGAACCTCCTCGCCCGCCAGCCGCACCAGCCGCGCTTCCCAGTCGGCGAGCGCCGCATCGTCGAACGCGTTGCCGAGCGACAGCATCGGCACGAGATGCTCGTGCTTCGGCAGCTCGCTCTGGGGCGGCGCGCCGACCCGCTGCGTCGGCGAGTCCGCGGTGCGCAGCCCGGGGTGCGCCCGCTCGATCGCCTGCAGCTCGGCAAAGAGCGCGTCGTACGCCCGGTCCTCGAGCGTCGGCCGGTCGAGGACGTAGTACTCGTAGGCGGCGCGCGTGAGGGCCGCGCGCAGCTCCGCCGCGCGGACCGCCGGCTCGCTCACCGCCCCGACGCCTCCTCCTCCAGGACCCGCATCGCGACCGACACGAGGCGTTCGAGCTCGGCGTCCGAATCCTTCGGCAGCAGCGACTCGGCCCAGACGTGGTCCTCCCCCCGGCGATAGCGGTCGAGCAGCCGGGCGAGGAACGACAGCATCGCGACCCGCTGCAGCTCGGTGCGTCGCTGGATCTGCGTCGAGTCCTGCGTGGCCCGGACCATCGCCTCGAAGCGATGCGCGTTGCGCAGCGCGCGCGCCGTCAGCGACGCGATCACGGTGCAGAACCGCACGTCGCTCTCGGAGAACGGCGTGGCATCGCGCTCCGTGCGCAGGAAGATCGCGCCGATCACCGACCCCCGCCATCGGATCGGCGCGACGACGATCGCCGCCACGTTGCGCATGTCGAGCGTCGATTTCACGGCCGCGAGCATCGGCTCGTTGCTCGCGTCGGCGATGAACACGGTGTCGCCCGACTCGAAGGCGCGCTTGAGCTCCGGATACCGCGCCAGATCGACGACGAGATTCCGGATGCTCGGATCCTCGTAGCTCGCGACGAGGCGCACTTCCTCGGACTCCCCGGCGAGGAAGATCGAGCTGCGATCGAGCCCGAACGTCTCGCCCAGCTTGCGCGCGATGATCTGCAGGATGTCCGAGAAGTGGAACGTCGCCGAGATCTCCTGGAGGATGTCGACGACGGCCACCAGGTGGTCACGCTCGCGCTGCAGTGCCTCGAGCCGCGTCTCCAGCGCGCGGCGTACCGGATCGGGATCCTGCGGGCCCGCGTCCGTCATCGTCGGTCCGTCGTGGCGTGCCATCGTCCGCCTGGGGCGAAAGGGTCGGCTCCAGCGCCGCCGCGGTCGGGTCATCCGGCGACGGCCCCCCCCGCGTATGGGACACGAACTCGGGGCTGTCGAAGCGGACGACGCGATTGCGGCCGGTCTCCTTGGCGACATACAGCGCGTCGTCGGCCGCGCGCACGAGCGCGTCGACGTTCCGGATACGCGGGTGCGGCCAGCCCGCCACGCCGCAGCTGATCGTCCGGTCCACGCTGCCGCCGTCGAACACGAATGTATGGCCGGCGACCGCCTCGCGCACCCGGTCGGCGATCACCGTCGCCGCCTCGGCGACCGTCCCGGGCAGGATCAGCATGAACTCCTCGCCGCCATAGCGGCCCACGCGGTCGTCCTCGCGCGCCTCGGCGCGCAACAGCTGCGCGAGCTGCCGCAGCACCGCATCACCGGCGTGGTGCCCGAACGAGTCGTTGACGCTCTTGAAGAGGTCGAGATCGAACAGCACGCAGGCGAGCGGCGTCGCCTGCTGCACGGCCGCCGCAAAGGCCTCCTCGAGCCGCTGCTCGAGATAGCGGCGATTGTCGATCTCCGTGAGCGAGTCGGTCTGCGAGATCCGCAGCAGCTCGCGCGCCTGGCGTTCGTTGACCTCCTGCAGGGACTTGATCCGGAGGAGCGACCGGACCCGCGCCTCCAGCTCGGCGAAGTCGATCGGTTTCGTGATGTAGTCGTCCGCGCCGGCGTCCAGCCCCTCGACCTTGCTCTCCGTCGAGTCGAGCGCGGTCTGCATGATGATCGGCGTGAACGGGACGTCGCGGCTCGCCTTGATCCGGCGCGCGACGTCGATGCCGCTGATCTTCGGCAGCATGACGTCGAGCAGGATCAGGTCGGGGTGCGGCGATCCCGGCGGCAGCGGCCCGTCCCACGCCCCGACGGCACGCAGCGCCTCCTCGCCGTCCCGGGCGATCAGCGTCGCGTAGCCGCGCGCTTCGAGGCGGTCCCGCAGCAGGTCGACGTTGTCCGGATGGTCATCGACGACCAGAATGCAGGGCCGCTCCATCCGCTACGCCTCGTCCGATCGGCCGAGAAAGCGCTGGACCTCGGCCACGACGGCGCGCGGCTCGCAGGGCTTCGCGAGGTAGCCATCACACCCCACGTCCATCGCCTTCTCGCGGTCGGACGCCAGCGCATGGGCGGTCAGCGCAATGATCGGAATCCGGTACGTCTCGGGATCGTGCTTCAGCACCTGCGTCGCTTCCCAGCCGTCGATGATCGGAATCGAGATATCCATGAGGATCAGGTCCGGCTTCTCGGCGCGTGCCCGGGCGATCCCCTCCTCGCCGTTGAGCGCTTCCATCACGCGATACCCGAAATGGCGCAGGATCGTGGAGTACACGATCCTGTTGTCCTCGTTATCCTCGACGAGCAGCACGGTCTTCCCGATGGCGGTGCTCATGGATGGGGGCTGAAGGGAAACATGATACATGGCAATAAGTTACCCCAAAAGAGGTCGGACCGGGACGCACGGACCCGCTCGGCGCCGCCAACCAGGGCGATCGTCGGTCGGCGCCGGGTGATTCAGCAAGTTTCTGACCAGCGGCTAGTGCAGATGCGCGAGCCGCGCGGCGGCGTCGGCCTGATAATGGGGGTCGTTGTAGTCGACGATCGGTGCCGTCACGACGAAGACGTATTCTTGCCGCGCCCGCGCCAGATCGCCGGTGTCCTCGTAGATCGTCCCGAGGTCGAGATGATGCACGATGCGCGTCGGCCCCACCGCGACCGCGCGTTCCATGTAGCGGATCGCGTCGTGCCAGCTGGCGCGCTCGAGGATCGTGTCGCCCATGAACGTCCGCGCCATGAATCGCTGCACGGGATTGAGCCGCATGATCTGCGCGTTCCAGACCCCCATCACGTGCAGGGCCCCGTCGTTGGCCGGATCCAGACTGAGCGCGCGCAACGCTTCGGCGCGAATCTCGGCCGCGTAGCGGAGCCGCGCCTTCGGACTCGCGGCGAGCGCCTCGCGGCCGAGCGCCCGGGCGAGCTCGAAATGCCCCTCGGCGGTCGTCGAGTCGATGGCGACCGCGCGACGCGCGGCCCGCACCGCCGCGCTGAACCCGTGCTCGCGGTCCAGGTTGTCGGGCGCGAATTCGTTCAGGTCGACGCCGACACGCGCGGTCTTCCACCACGCCGCGTAGCAGGTCGAGTCGGCCGCAATCGCCTCCTGGTAGTGCGCGAGCGCGCCCGCGCCGTCGCGCCGGGCATAGGCGCTGTCACCGGCGGCGACCAGTCGGACCGCCCGCGCGGAATCGACGGGCGACCCGGCCGGCGTGCGCAGCAGCGACGCGGCAAGGAGCGGCACGAGGAACGGACTCACGGACGGCGAAACGACATGGAGAGGACCCTCGGGGACGGTGAATGTCGGCACTGCAACTGATCGAGCGCAAGCGCGACGGGGGCCACCTCTCGGCGGCCGACTGGCGCGCGTTCGTCGATGGATACGTGGCCGACGACGTGCCGGATTACCAGATGGCGGCGATGCTCATGGCCGTCTTTCTCAACGGGCTGGACGATGCCGAGACGGTCGCGCTGCTCGACGCGATGCTCGCCGGCAGTGCGACCCTGCCGCGCGCGGCCGGCGACCGCGTGCGCGTCGACAAGCACTCGACGGGCGGGGTCGGCGACAAGGTCTCGCTCGTGCTCGCCCCGCTCGTGGCGGCGTGCGGGGTCGCCGTCCCGATGATCTCCGGCCGCGCACTCGGGCACACCGGCGGAACGCTCGACAAGCTCGCGGCGATCCCGGGGTTCCGGTCCGATCTCCCGCTCGACGTGGCGCGTGCCCAGCTCGATCGGCTCGGCTGCGTCCTGATCGGGCAGACCGCCGAGATCGCGCCCGCCGACCGTCGCATGTACGCGCTGCGCGACGCGACGGCCACCGTCGAATCGATCCCGCTCGTCGCCGCGAGCATCATGAGCAAGAAGCTCGCGGAAGGACTCTCCGGGCTCGTCCTCGACGTCACGCGTGGCGCCGGCGCGTTCTTCCCCGATCTCGAGCGCGGCCTCGCCCTCGCCCGCACGATCGTCGCGTTGGGCGCCACCCACGACTGCCCGGTCGTCGCCCTGCTCACGGCGATGGACCGGCCGCTCGGTCGCGCCTGCGGCAACGCGCTCGAGGTCGAGGAAGCGATCCACGCCCTCACGGGCGACGGCCCCCCCGATCTCATGATCGTCACGTACGCGCTCGGCGCCGAGATGCTCGTCCTTGGTGGCGTCGCCCGATCGACCGCCGAGGCATGGCCGATGCTCGAGGCGGCGATCGCCTCCGGCGACGCCGCGCGGCGGTTTCAGGCGGTGATCGAGGCCCAGGGCGGGAACCCGGGCGTCGTCGATGACCCGGCCGCGCTCCCGCAGGCGCCGGCGCAGGGCATCCATCACGCGCCGCGCGACGGCGTCGTTGCGGCGGTCGAACCGCGGACGATCGGCCGCGGCATCGCGGCCCTGGGCGGCGGCCGGCGTCGCGTCGACGACCGCGTCGATCCGACGGTCGGCTTCTCCATCGGCGTGGCGCCCGGCACGCGCGTCGCGGCGGGCGAGCCGCTCGCGACGGTCCATGCCCGCGACGCGGCCGGCGTCGCGACCGGCCTGGCCGTGCTCGCGTCGGCGATCCGCATCGCCGACGAGGCGCCCGCCCCACTCCCGTTGATCTCGCACCGCGTCACGCGCGCCGGTGTCGCGCCATACGTCCCGCCATCCGCCGGGACGTAACCCGACGCACCACCCCGCCAGCCCGTGAGGGCCGTGGCGCGGGCCCGTGCGTCGATTAAGATCCGGGCAGGGAATCCGGTGGTGCCGAGACCAGACGAACGACGCGAGGATCGATGCAGCTGAAAGCCAACGTGGAACGCCTGATCGCGCTGGGCGCGTACGGGGTGGTGGCGGGAGTGCTCGTCCTCTACGGCTTCCTCGTCGCCCTCTCGAAGCCGATCTCCGTCGGGGGACCGAACACGATCACGTTCATCGTGGTCTGCGTCGCCGTCGCCGTCCCGTGTGCGGCGCTCATCGCTGCCCACCTCGCGCTCGCGGCGCAGCTGCGCCATCACGCGGCGACCCGCCCCGACCGCTAGTCGACGCCACGGGTCCCGGCGACGCCGGGCCCGCCGATCGACGCGAATGGATCGCCCTGGCCGCTCGCGCGAGCGGATCGCGCGAGGGGATCGCGCGAGGGGATCGCGCGAGGGGATCGCGCGAGGGGATCGCGCTAGATGTCGAGATTGCTGACGAACTTCGCGTTGGTCTCGATGTAGAGGCGGCGCGGCTCGACCTCGTCGCCCATCAGCTTCTGGAAGAGCTGATCCGCCATGACGGCGTCGTCCAGCGTCACGCGCAGCATCGTGCGCGTCTCGGGATTCATCGTCGTCTCCCACAGCTGGTCGGGGTTCATCTCGCCCAGCCCCTTGTAGCGCTGGATGTTGAGCGCCGCCTTCCCGTCGCCGTTGCCCAGCCGCTCGCTGATCGCCTCGCGCTCCGTCTCGTCGTAGGCGTAGTACGCCTCCTTGCCGCGCGCGACCCGATAGAGGGGCGGCTGGGCGAGGTAGATGTAGCCGGCTTCGATCAGCTCCGGCATCTGCCGGAAGAAAAACGTCAGCAGCAGCGTCCGAATGTGCGCCCCGTCGACATCGGCGTCGGCCATCAGCACGCACTTGTGGTACCGGCAGTTCTCGAGGTTGAAATCATCCTTGATGCCGGTGCCGATCGCCGTGATCATCGTCCGGATCTCCTCGTTGGAGAGAATCTTGTCGATCCGGGCCTTTTCGACGTTCAGGATCTTGCCGCGCAACGGCAGGATCGCCTGGTACTGCGGATTGCGCCCCATCTTGGCCGAGCCGCCGGCCGAGTTCCCCTCGACGAGAAAGAGCTCGCAGAGCGCGGGATCGCTGAGCGAACAATCGGCCAGCTTGCCCGGCAGGCTGCTGATGTCGAGCGCGTTCTTCTTGCGCGTCAGTTCGCGCGCCTTGCGCGCCGCCTCGCGCGCCCGCGCGGCCGACACCGACTTCTCGACGACGATGTTGGCGACCCGCGGGTGCTCCTCGAGGTAGGTGCCGAGCAGGTCGTTGACGACCGTCCGCACCGCGCCCTCGACCTCGGAGTTCCCGAGCTTCGTCTTCGTCTGGCCCTCGAACTGCGGCTCGCGGACCTTGACCGACAGCACCGCCGTCAGCCCCTCGCGCACGTCCTCGCCGGTGAGCGTCAGCTCGTCCTTCCGGTCCTTCTTGAGGAAGTTCCCCTTCTGGGCGTAGGCGTTGATCGTCCGCGTCAGCGCGCTGCGGAGCCCGGTGAGATGCGTCCCGCCCTCGTGCGTGTTGATGTTGTTCACGAACGAGAAGACGTTCTCGTTGTACCCGTCGTTGTACTGCATCGCGAGCTCGATCCCGACGTCGTCGCGCTCCGTCTCGATGTAGATCACTTCCGGGTGCAGCGTCTTGCGCGTGCCGAGCAGGAACGCGACCATCTCGCGCAGCCCGCCCTTCGCGTGGAACGTCTCGGTCTTCGGCTCGCCGCCACGCTCCTCGGTCAGCGTGATCGTCACGCCCTTGTTCAGGAACGAGAGCTCGCGCAGCCTGAGCGCCAGCGTGTCGTAGTTGTACTCGAGCACCGTGAAGATCTGGGCATCGGGCTTGAACCAGACCGTCGTGCCGGTCTCCTTCGGCCCGATCCGCTGCTTCACCGTGAGCGCGGTCCGCGTGACGCCGCGCTCGAAGTCCATGTAGTGCTCCTTCCCGTCGCGCCGCACCCAGACGCGAAGCCACTCCGACAGCGCGTTGACGACCGACACGCCGACGCCATGGAGGCCGCCGGAGACCTTGTACGAGTTCTTGTCGAACTTGCCGCCGGCGTGCAGCACCGTCATCGCCAGCTCGACACCCGGGATCTTCTCCGTCGGGTGGATGTCGACGGGGATGCCGCGGCCGTTGTCGACGACCGTGATCGACTGATCGGCGTGGATCGTGACGTCGACGCGCGTCGCATACCCGGCGAGCGCCTCGTCGATCGAGTTGTCGACGACCTCGTACACGAGATGATGCAGCCCGCGCTCGGACGTCGAGCCGATGTACATCCCCGGCCGCTTGCGCACGGCCTCGAGTCCCTTGAGGACCTGGATGTGACCGGCGTCGTAGCGATCGGCCGGAACGACGGAGGGATCGGGAGTCTGTTTGGCCATGGACGAGTCGGAGAATCGGCGCGCGGAGCCGGCCGAACGAACGCCGAATCCGCGGGGTCGACAACCTCGGTAATCTAGCGCCCGCGCGCCTCGCGCGCAACCGCGATCAATATCGCAAACTCTTCATTTGCAACGGATTACCCACGCATCCGCCACCGAATCCGCGCCACCGGCGTGCGACCGGGAACCGCGTTGACCGTCGCGAGCAGCTGTCGCTCCATCATCGAGAGTTCCGCCATCCACGGATTCGACGCGACCGCGACGAACAGCGTGCCGTCCGCCGTGATCAGCAGCGGCTCCGTCACCGCCGCGATCTCCGGGCCGACCAGCGTGCGCCACTCCGGGATCACCGCGGCCTGCTCGACGCGCGCCGCCAGTCCCGATGCGGCCAGATAGCTGGCGAGTGCCGCGGCCAGCGGCTCCGGCTCCGACCGACGTCGCGTCACGCTGCGCCCTCGCGACCGCCGCGTCGCGGGCTCACGCGGCCCACCGCGCGAGGATGCCGTCGCGGATCGTCCACCGCTCGAGGCGCGTCAGTTCCGGCGGAATGTCCGTCGGACGCGGCACGGCGAGCACCGTCTGCCCGAGTCCGCGCGCGCGCACCACATCGAGGATCCGGTGCGCCCGCCGCGAATCGAGTTCGGCAAACGGGTCATCGAGCAGAAAGAGCGGCGCCCGGCCGTCGACGTCGCGCAGCGTGCCCGCCTCGACGAGCCGCAGCGCGATCGCGGCCGTCCGCTGCTGGCCCGCCGACCCGAACGCGCGGAGGTCGCGACCGTCGAGCGTCAGCGACAGATCGTCCCGGTGCGGGCCCGCGCCCGTGACCCCGCGAGCGAGGTCCGAGGCGCGCGACCGGACGAGCGCGTCGGCGATCGCGACGCCGGGGTCGGATGCGGCGGCGAACTGGCTGGTGTAGGCCAGCCGAATCGCACCCGGTTCGCCGATCGCGGCACAGAGGGCGGCGACCGGATCGGCGGTGCGCGCCACCCACGCCGCGCGCTCCCGCACGAGCGTCGCGCCATGCTCGGCGAGCGGGGCGTCCCAGACGGTGAACGCGGCGGTCGACGCGCCACCGCCCGCGCGACCGCTGACACGCCCGGCGGCACTGCTCCGCAGCGCCGCGCCGCGCTGCGCGAGCGCCGCGCGATACGCCTGGAGCGCCCGCAGGTATGGCCGGTTCGTGACGCCCAGCATCACGTCGAGGTACCGCCGCCGCTCGGCGGGCGCACCGCGCACCAGTGCGACGTCCGAGGGCGAGAAGAGGACCGCCGGAAGCGCGCCCAGGGCATCACTGAATCGCGCCGGCGCCACGCCGTCGACCGTCACGCGCTTCCGCCGGCCCGCGAGCTCGAACCCGACACCGACCGCGCCGTCGACATCGACCGTCGCGCCGACGTGGAAGCCCGGCGCGCCGAAGCGCACGACGTCGACGTCACGGGCACCCCGCGCCGAGCGCAGCAGATGGAGATAGTAGATCGCCTCGAGGAGATTGCTCTTCCCCTGCCCGTTGTCGCCCACGACCGCGATCCCATCCGCCGGCGGATCGATCGCGACGTGCGCGAGGTTCCGGAAGTCCCGCACGTCGAGCCGACGCAGCCAGTGTCGGCCGTCGGCCGCACCGGTCACCGGCCCGCGAAGTGCGCCGGCCGCTTGGCGAGAAACGCGCTCGTGCCCTCGGCCGCGTCGGCGGTGCCCGCGAGCATCCCGAAATGGCTCGCTTCCAGCGCCAGCCCATCATCGAGCGGCAACGACAGCCCGCGATCCACGGCGTCGAGACACATCGCGACCGCGACCGGGCCGTTCGCCAGGATCCGCTGCATCAGATGGCGCGTGGCGTGGAGCAGCTCCGACGGCTTCACGACATGATTCGCGATCCCGAGCCGCCGCGCCTCCTCGGCGCCGATCGTCTCGCCGGTCAACAGCAACTCGAGCGCCCGGCCGCGACCGACGAGCCGGGCCAGTCGCTGCGTCCCGCCGTAGCCGGGCAGCAACCCGAGCTTCACTTCCGGCTGGCCAAACGTCGCCGTCTCGCTGACGATGCGCATGTGGCACGCCAGCGCGAGCTCGCACCCGCCGCCGAGCGCGAAGCCGTTGACGGCCGCGATCACCGGCTTCGGCGACCGCTCGATCTGCCGGAAGACGGCCTGCCCGCGGAGCGACCGCGCCTCGGCCTCCGCCGGCCCCTGGTTGGCGAGTTCCGCGATGTCGGCGCCGGCGACGAACGCCCGCCCCGCGCCGGTGACGATCACGCCACCCACCGACGCGTCGGCCAGCACCGCGGTGAATGCAGCGGCGAGTTCCTCGATCGTGCCGGCACTCAGCGCATTCAGCTTCTCGGGACGATCGATCGTGATCGTCGCGATCCGGTCGGCCGTCTCGGTGTGGATCGACGCGTGGGACATCGCCGGGAATGTAAGCCGGCGCCGGGTGTCACGCGATATACTCTACCCCCCATGGAGCACGTGCACGCGGTCGACTGGGCGCCGACCGGGGGCGGCGTCCGGATCATCGATCAGCGCCGACTCCCGGGCCACCTCGTCCATCGCGCCTCACGACGGTCGACGAGGTCGTCGAGGCGATCCAGACACTGGCCGTGCGGGGCGCGCCGGCGATCGGCGTCGCCGGTGCGCTGGGCCTCGTCGCCTCGCTGCGGGCGTTCGGCGACGACGCGCTGCCGACTTTCCTGCCGCGGGCCCGCGCGACCGCCGATCGGATCGGCGCCGCGCGCCCCACGGCCGTCAATCTCCCGCGTGCGATCGAGCGCATGCGCGTCGTGCTCGAGCGCGAGGCGGCGGCCGGTGCCACGCCGCGCGCGCTCCTCGACGCGCTCGCCCGCGAGGCGTCGGCCGTGCTCGCGGAAGATCGCGCGATGTGTCGTCGCATCGGCGAGTGGGGCGCGACGCTGGTCGCCGATGGCGCGCGCGTCGCGACGCACTGCAATGCTGGCGCGCTCGCCACCGCGGGCATGGGCACCGCGCTCGCGCCGATCTACGTCGCCGCCGAGGACGGCCGTCGCGTCAGCGTCATCGCGGGGGAGACGCGACCGCTGCTGCAGGGCGCGCGACTGACCGCGTGGGAGCTGACGCGCGCCGGCATTCCCGTGACCGTCGTCCCCGACAGCGCCGTGGCGAGCCTCATGCGCGCGGGACGCGTCGATCTCTGCATCGTCGGCGCCGACCGGATCGCCGTCAACGGCGATGCGGCCAACAAGATCGGCACCTACGCGCTCGCCGTCGCGGCGCGCCATCATGGGGTGCCGTTCTACGTCGCGGCGCCGTCCTCGACGATCGATCCGCACGCCGCGACCGGTGCCGGGATCCCGATCGAGGAGCGCGCGCGCAGCGAGGTGACCGGCGGGCCGGAGGCGCTGACCGTCCCCGCCGATGCGGGAGTCTTCAACCCCGCGTTCGATGTGACGCCGGCGGCGCTGATCACCGCGATCATCACGGATCGGGGCATTCACCGGCCGCCCTACGCCTTCGCCTGAGAGCACGGAGGAGCCTGCATGCTCGACGTTCATGTGCCGGAACACCCGATCAGCGGCGTGCGTGACTTCCTGCTGCACCTCGTCACGATCACCGTCGGTCTGTTGATCGCGCTCGGCCTCGAGGCCGGTGTCGAGGCGCTCCATCACCGGCATCAGCGTGACGAAGCCCAATCCCTCATTCGTCGCGAAATCCGGAACAATCTCGACCTCCTGCACGCCGGCGCGCCGGGTACGATCGCGGAACGGACGCAGATGTCGACGGTCCTGCACACGCTGGAGGCGCTCGAGCGATCACAACCCGGCGTGCTGCATGACAGCGATTTCGTCTTTCACGAGTCCCCGATCCAGGATGCGGCGTGGCGCACGGCCAGCTCGACCGGCGCGCTCGCCTACATGGAGTACGCCGATGTCGAGCGGTTCTCGAACGCCTACAAGGAACAGGCGCTGCTCCAGCAGATGGAGGAGCAGGCCCTCGATGACTATCTGGAGCTGTTGCCGATCCTCGCGCACGACAGCGGCAGCCGCGGCGTGATCAGTCCGGAGATCGCGAAGGAAGCCATTCCCTACGCGCGTCGCATCGTCGCGCACCTGAATGGCATGCTGGCGGTCGGTGCCGGCACGATCGGCACCTACGAGGAGGCGCTCAAGCCGTGACGCTCGTCCTCGCGCTCGATCAGGGGACGACCGGCAGTACGTGCCTCGTCTTCGATGGGCCGGGGCGGGTGGTCGGCCGCGGATACCGCGAGATCACGCAGCACTATCCCGAGCCGGGCTGGGTCGAGCACGAGCCCGCAGAACTGGCCGAGCAGACCGTCGCGGCGGCCCGCGATGCGCTCGCCGCCGCGGGGAGCACGGCGCACAAGGTGCGCGCCATCGGGCTCACGAATCAGCGGGAGACGGCCGTCGTCTGGGAGCGCGACCGCCCCGACCGGGCGCCTCGGGCGATCGTCTGGCAGGATCGGCGAACCGCCGATCGCTGTCTCGCCCTCGCGCCCCATGCGGAAGCGATCCGGGCTGCGACCGGGCTGCCGATCGATCCGTACTTCTCGGCGACGAAGTTCGCCTGGCTGCTCGACGCCAACGGCTGGCGGGAGCGCGCCACCCGCGGCGAGATCCGCCTCGGCACCGTCGATACCTGGCTGCTCTCGTACCTGACCGGTGGCCGCACCTACGCCACCGATCCGACCAACGCATCGCGCACGATGCTCTTCGATATCGACCGCCGCCGCTGGAGCGATGACCTCGGCGCGATCCTCGACGTCCCCGTGCGCGCACTCGCCGAGGTGCGACCGTCGGCCGCGGCATATGGCGCGTGCGACCCGGGCCACTTCGGCGCGGCGATTCCGATCATGGGCGTCTGCGGCGACCAGCAGGCGGCGCTCGTCGGCCAGGGGTGCACGGCGAGCGGGCAGGGGAAGGTCACGTACGGCACCGGCGCCTTCGTCCTCATGAACACGGGCGCGCGACGGCCGTCGACGCGCGGCGGCCTCCTCGCGACGCTCGCCTGCGCTGCCGACGGCAGTCCATGCTACGCGGCCGAGGCGGCGATCTTCGTCGCCGGGGCTGCCGTGCAGTGGATGCGCGACGAACTCGGGCTCCTCGGCGCGGCGCGCGACAGTGAGGCGCTGGCGCGCTCGGTCGCGTCCACCGACGGCGTCTACTTCGTGCCGGCCCTGACCGGACTCGGCGCGCCACACTGGGAACCGCGGGCACGCGGGATGATCGTCGGACTGACGCGCGGGTCGACGCGCGCCCAACTCATTCGCGCGGCGCTCGAGTCGATCGCGTATTCGACCGCGGATGTCCTCGGCGCCATGATCGCCTCGGTCGCCGAGGGCGCCGAGGGCAGCGAGGGCAGCGAGGGCGCCGGTGATGCCGGTCGGGCGGCGCCCGACGCCGGCCCGCTTCTCGATCGGTTGCGCGTCGACGGTGGCGCGTCGCAAAACGACTGGCTGATGCAGTTCCAGGCCGACGCGCTCGATCTGCCGGTGGAACGGCCCCAGCTGGTGGAGACGACCGCCGCCGGCGCGGC
>Ga0209611_10005789_pt1 | contig 20545 bp, 17 predicted proteins | sample S1TSphgellanicum_3_FD_187693 | JGI IMG/M metagenome (GOLD analysis project Ga0209611, IMG submission 187693) | Host-associated microbial communities from peat moss isolated from Minnesota, USA - S1T2_Fc - Sphagnum magellanicum MG (SPAdes) (version 2) | ecosystem: Host-associated > Plants > Peat...
ACTCCCATTTTATTTTTCTTCTTCTTCTTCTTCTTCTTCTCCTCCTCTTCCTCCTCCTTGCTCTCTCCTTCCTGTATTGGTACTGTTGCTCATTCACTTGTCATTAACAAACCAAAGCATCAAAAGGCAAAAATGATGAAAGATGATCAACAAGCAGCATGCAGCTCATGACTCTTAAATGACTCTGCCCCTCAAGAGCCAAGTTCATATCAGCCAGATGCTTGGAATTTTTTTATAACTTTCTTACCAGCCTGGTCCTGGTATTAGGGTCGAAGGCGGATTTTTAGCTGACATATAGCAAAGGTAATATGCATGGATCTTGAGACTCATATAGCCCTGGTATTACCTCAAGTCCCTACCAGGCAGTGCTGGTGTGAGATCTTTACTGCCTCAGGTCAGACTAGTCTTGTAAGTTCTTTGATACCAGGACCAGTCTTTTCATTGGGCTGGTCTTGATGGAAAGCCACTGATATAAGGCCTTGTTTCTTGTTGCATGGAAAGGTGCTTTTCATTGGCGAGCTGCAACATTGTTGAAAATATGTAATTAGTTAATGTTAGGAACTTTGGGAACATGTTTTCATGAAAATAGATGTCACAGCTTTTGCATTTAGTCAATTGCTTGATCACAATATTGTGAGGTGACTGTGAGCACATATACGTAGAAAAAATAATAAAAGTTGCTATGATCACAGAATCTCTCATCACAACAGCCTAATGGAAAGATGTCCTAATTGCACAACACTGTCCTAACCATCAGGTAGCTCATTGCTCCTCAGGTGGTTTCAATATTTGAGAATTTCATGGAACATTTTTGCTATTTTAATTGTTGCCAGAGTTACCGCCCAAAAAAAAAACATTGAGACCACCAACAGTTAAAGCAGGAAAAGTTCTATGAAGTTCCCAAAATATGAAATCACCAACAATTTAAAATAGGAAATGTTCCACCAAATTCTCAAAAACTATGAACCCATACAAAGTTCACAAGCACTTTCAAATCATCAACAATTAAAATACAAATTGTTACATGAAGTTTCACAAAAAAATGAAATCAGATTTCATAATAACACCAGATGAATATTCTCTAACATGTAGGACCAGAAAAAACAACATCCTTTGTAGTCTCTCCTTTACATGCATAGCCAATGAACTGCAAATAAAACCAAGCAGAAATAGTGATGCATGCACTCATACAATGGCATTACTTGACCTTGATATGGTCATTATTTTCAAGAAACATGATGTCAAATGCTACCACCTATAGAAGAACTAAGCCCTATTGGATCTCTAGGCTTTAAAACTTCAACAAAAAGAACATCCATTTGTAATTGATCTTCTAATAACAATTTTTTCCCAACTTGTTCACTTTTTAGAATTTGGGTCATAATTTTTTTTGTCATTTGCATATTTAAAAGCTCTAATTCTTTTGTTGTCTATGAATATTCTTTGATAGCTTCTGCAATGGAAGGAGACTCCTTAGACAAATTTCATTTTTTGCTTGTAGGTTTTTTATTGGGTTTATCTCTAGTGCCAAGTAAATTACATGTCCTTGTCCTAGGTGAAACTATATCAAATGTTTAATCATATGTGTGATTTGGTGTGACATGATCATTACTATCAACAAAAACTAGGGTTTGACATTTAGGGATTTCAAGTGGTTGTGTTTTTGGAATAAAATTAGGATGATCATCCAAGTTTACCACTTGAGGATGTGGTAAACAAGAACTTTGATCAATGCCACCAACTACACCTGTTAGTTTTGGTGTTTTTTTAAAAACGTTATGAAATTTTTCATACCATGTCCAAGGGGAAGGAGGAACACCTATTGCATTGCATGTTTTTCACAATATTTTTCTTTCATCTTGGTGATTTTGTTTTAACACTATTTCCACTTGCGTGACACCTCATTAAGGAATGTTGCGTTGTTTTGTTAGCAGGCTCCTTCCAATCCTTTGCAACCATAGGTGGCCTTTGATACTTTCAATGTTTATTTTCCCACAAATCAATCATCATTTGGAATTTTCTATTAGTCCACAATCTCCTATCAATTTGAAGCCTTACCCCAAGTTCAGGGGGATTTAAGCTAGCATTTACATTCAAGCCCAACCCCAAGTTTAGGGGGACTTAAGCTAGCATTTACATTCAAGCCTAACCCCAAACCCAAAGGTTGAGAAAGAGAACTCTAATTCACAACTTGAGAAGAATTAAACCCTAACCTTTGAAGAAAGCTAATATTGAACCCTTAAGAAGAAGGAAAAGAAGATCCTTTCAATAGATAACCAATGAAAGAGTTTGACAAATTTTCCTCCATTTTTTTCCTCTAAAAATCACAAATGAAATTATATCAAAACACAATCAAGTTCCACTTTTCATTTTGCTTTTTGGACTTTATTTTCTGAAGTAATGTTGTTGTTTTTTGGACTATTGACTGTGAACTAATTATAGCTACTTGGTTGCTTTTGGAGTTTTGGGCTTCTAAGTGGACTATCTTAGAACTTACCAAAGTGCATTTTTTTCCCATTTTAATGGTGAGAAGAGGAGAGTGAAAAAAAATTTCACTTTGTTCGTTAGCATAGCGATGGTGCATAAGGTTTGCTTTCAACACCATGCTGATAGCAAATGAAGAGGCATATACATTGGTTTGCAAGGCATATATGTTCTTTGTTTGTTACATGTGTTCGAGGTTATTGTTGTTGCAGTGCAAAAAGTTCCGAATAGGGCATTGGGCACTGGTACTTGGATTGGTGGTGACAAAGAACTAGTGTGTCAGTAATTTTTTTGTGGTGAGTCATTTTGTGAAAAGTATTTTTTTAAAAAAAATTCCGTTGTTGGAAATTCCCTGTTTTCTGAAAAAAAAAAACCCAAAAAAAAGATTTGGAAAAAAATCACCAAAAATTGCCACAACTACCTACAACATGAAAGGATGCTTAAGAATTTTCCACTTTCATATTTTGAATATTGTCAAATTTGGCTAAATATTCTTGTGGATGATTGCCATTTGAGCAATGTCACAAAATTGGGGGGAATTTTTTTTAAAAAAATGATTAAATGATTAAAAAAGAAAATTTGGTGTGGATATGCACTCTGATTGGTCAAACCCAAACCCTACTATTGGCATAGGGATTGACCTAGGAGGGTACTTAAACCCCATATGCATCCTGATTCATAACTGGCCAAAGTTCAAACCATTCATATAAAAGACCACGTTCCAACAGGGGTTTAGAGTTGATACTCTCATGTAAACCAACCCTGTATGTCTCGTGTGAGTCTTGTTAAGGGTTAGGAGTTAGGACAACAACTTGGAGGATCCATTTTTCTTTTTCTTTGCCAGTTAGCTTGGTCATCAAAGTTATCCATAAAGTCACCCTCTCTTTCACCCCCTATCCCCTCTTTGAGTGGTACATGGAAAGTAAGAAAATTCTCTTAAATCTCAGTATGAAATGCTGAAACTCAGCATTTAATGCACAAGGTTCGAAAGTAATTATAGTAATTGTACAGGTAGCAGCAGTGAAGGCGCTCAGGGAAAATGAAAGAGGGGATGAAACTCAGTTTACCACCAAAACTGGTGGAAAAACTAGTTTGGGTCCCAGTTATTTCGTTTTGTAAAATTTCATTCCCAGTTAAGCATTTGATGCCCTATTATGCCCAAACTGGCCATTCTCGCCCCCCAATCGCCTGACTTTACGGACAACTTTATTAGGTATAAGCATATTTTGAAGGGTGAAAAAGACAAAAGCAATAATATACGACCAAATATATGCCACCAGAATAAAGATCCACAACAAGGCAGCTGATGAGAAGAGAAAGCCAAATAGAAATGACAAAGGGACTGGAGCCTGACATTCATTTGGGTAGTCAGGGTTTGCTTTGTTCACAGATCATGCATGCTAATTCATAGGCAGCACAATATGGTCGGTTATCTCTTCTTCCCATAGACATGAGATGCTGTCAGTTGGTGAGGGTTGAAAGTTGAAATCAGTGTTGGGTGGGTATTTGATTTTGCTGATAACTGTGGGTTCTGACTTTTATAAATATTTAAGCATTAAAAGAATTGTCCCTTCTAGATATTTGAAAATAAATCAGAATGAAAGAGTCATTAGTTCCAGTTATTTCAAAAACCTCAAAGAGCTGATGGTTGTCATGAAAGAACTGATGATCTTTAGAAAATAGATCATTATATTTTTCATAAAACCTATTCTTTGATTTTTTTTGAGAACCACAGTTATTAACCAAAAAAATCAGCATGAGCACTATTGGGGTATGTCCAGCTTTTTGATAATTGTCCAACTTTGAAACACTGAAACCAAGCATTAAAATTTGAAGGCCTAATCCAATAAGGCTTAAGGGGCTCACTACCGTTCTAGGAAAACTACAATTCTTGGTGCTCAATCCCCCTTCTTTCGTGGATAACAACTTTATTGTCTTCCAAAAGGAGGTATGATGCGTGATCCCATGCATCTTCCTCATGATAAAAACTTTAGTAATCCAAATGTCGCTAATTCAATCAATCCTTCAATTCAAAAGGGACAATTGAAAAGGTCCTTCCAAAGTATAGGTAACTAAATGTAAGTTTCTTCATGATTCTTCTCGGATATGGGCAAGTCTTGTTCAAAGCCTTCACTTTGAAGGGCAGAGTTGTGATATTGCCCTTCAAAATCTGGAAGTCAAGTGTGAGGAGGAGGTCTGCCTGTTTGTTTGTCAGTGTTTGGTGCTGTGCTTGACTTATATGTGTACATAAGTGTCATTTTGCTTTTGGGGCTAATGTTTTGTCTGTTTGTGTGTGCATTTGGACTCTGAAAGAAACATGGCAGCAAATTACAAACTCACAACCATCTTAAAACTCTAACATTAAAAGCTAAACTAAAACCCAGGCAGCCAGCCATTAAGTTAGGAGGATGACAAATTGCTACATACAACTGAAACTTGTTGTCAAGCCCAAAGGTAAGCCAAATTTTAAAGGTGAACCCTAAAAATTCAGCACATTTCTATTGAGCCAATCTATGTGCCATGTACTAGAGAACAAGTTGGGCTGCCTGCTCCTTATCATTAACAACAATTAGGATTGTTAAGTACGTCTACAGAATGGGCATTCATGCTGAACAGCTGATCGCGTATGATAGTTCCATATGAGAATTAGTCCATTAAGATTGTGATCCTATTGAGAAGATGCATAATGTAGAATTGAATTTTTTCAATAATCTCGTGGAGTTTTTCCACCATAGAAAGAGGTGCAATTGTGTGAGGCACAACTTAGAAATTTAACATGCTCTTTTCAATTAAAAATAAATAGTGGATTTTTTAAGGCCCAAATTCTTCACAGAGAAAACTATGACTTGTGTTGCCTTTCCAGGGAACTAATTGTTCAGGTGCAGTTTCTCCTGCGTTGTGTACCACATGTAAAACCAATTCCTGTTAAGTAGGAGTCAGTGCATGATATTTCTAACTGAATGTTTTGAAGATCTCACAACATATGATGAATTCTCCATTTTATCCTGGACAACTGGGCTTCAGTATCTTGACTTTGCTCAAAATTGGCAGGCAGGGAATACATATCAAACTTGGATGAAAAATGTACAAAAAAAGGGGGACAAAACACAAATTTTACTCTTTTTCCCACCAAAACTACCTAGTTTTCAAAGGAGCTTCACACTCAGTTTTAGTTTTGCCTGGCTGCACTAAGGCCCAAATAAAGGATGACTTTGGGGAGGAATTTCACGTTCAAAGTTCAAACTAAGGCCCAAAGACAGGTTGACTTTGGGGAGGAATTTGGCGTTCAAACTAGGGCCCAAAGACGGGATGCTTTGGGGAGGAATTTGATGTGTAATGAACAATTTGAGCATTTTGCAACACAGGTAACAGAACAGCTTGAAAGGGAAGGCATGTCATAATTGCTGCTTGGCAATGATCACACAAAAGAGCTGATTAGAAGAATCATGTTTTAAAAGCTGGTCAAAGGTCCATCTCAAGGTAAGGAATTCTTCTGCAGTACAGTACTTAAATTGTGCACTTGCAGGTAGGAATTAGTTGTGTGCATGTTGATGAGCAATGTACACACAGTATTATTGTTGACAGGGAAAGGAGGAGCAAGTGGAAAGTAGAATACCCCACAAACACAATAATCCCAATACAATAATGCCCATATTGTGTGGTAATTGCAACACCTTTCCCTAATTGCAAATACATTAGTGGGAACCTGTACAGTGTTTATGTAGAACATTAATATTCTGTAAGGGTGTTTTTTTTCTGTCGTGTAAACAGAATTCAAGGTTTTAAATCTTTTTGTGTTTGTTGGTTTGTTCTCAAAGTGTGGCTCTGTAGTCTAATCTTTCATGTTTAAGAAATGTTCGTTCACAAACCATAGGAATCCAAGTTTAAAGCACAAAAACAGAAATCAAAACAAAGCTTGATGTCAGCCATGCATGTGTGTATGATTTTATGTGTGTGACTTTGTCAGTTTCGATAGTGTTAGGTGCCAATCTAATATCAAACAACAGACTGCTGCATTCTTTTCATGAGTTCAATAGAGTGTGCAGTTTCTGAGCATGCCACACTCCTAACGTTAGCGTGTGTCTACATTCTGCTGGTTATCTTATAAACTGGTGTTGGTCTGTATGCAGGCTATGCCTGGTATAGTCTGGTCTATGAACAGGTATCAAAGGACCTTACTGGACTCGTATGACATGAGGCAGACCAGCCTTACCTTATATCAGTACCAACCTAGTAAGAACTTGATGTAATACAAGGCTCAAACTAGTGTAAAAGCAGTTTCAATACCAGGTATAGACCTGCCTCATACCAGCCACAAATTTCAGTGTTGGAACCAACACTGGGACTGTGCCAGTATGAAAGTTCTAAAAAGGAATGAATACCAGGACCAGGCCAGTGTGTTCAAAAGTTGATACCAAACCAACACTGCTATAAACATTGGAGAGAGAGAAATCTCCACAATAAATCTTTTGATGGTAATGTTATATCAGTTCTGGCCAAACCCACAAAAACACAAGAAGAATGAATGTGGTCATATAGCATTGTGAGTGTCAAAAAGCATCAGACCATCACCTTGACAGTCAATGGCAGTGACTCCCAGCTGCCATTACTCTCAGCTGACCTCATCAGCTCCCAACCATGGGTGTAGAGAAGTTAGGTGGTAATCTACCCAAACTTCATGCAAAAGTCTGTACAAGAATCTGCACCCTGAGTTTCTTCACAATTTCCAGCAGGAACAGGAAGTCTCAGAGTCATGATGATAATCCTACTCACCTTTGATGGTGAATGGCATTATAGGAAGTTCCACTGGTCCCCCATTTCTAATTCTCTTTTTTCACTTATTGAAGCTCCCTGAAGTTCAAATCCTCCCCGCCCCCACCACCTGCCAGAGGACTTCATCCTGTGTGGGTTTCCTGGTGTATGAGCACCCACAGATCCCTCTAACCTGTAGCACCCAAACCATCCCAACTCAAACCTCTTCTGCAAAGTCAAGTTGAAACCGATTTTGTAGATGTTCAACATCTAAAGTTGCTGATAAATCGAATTATCCATTGAGGATCACTGACTCAACAAAGGCCTGATTTTGTGGATCCTGCATTCTGAACAAGGTAGGTTGATTCTGGTGCTTGATGTCACTTCAATCCATATGAGGGTGTCTGTATCACGATCTGAAGACAAAAGCAATCACAACAAGTTCCGCCCAACGGTTCGCCATTTTGATCAACCCAGATACAAATGAACTATCTCACTTGTAGTACCGACACCATGTTTGGAAAGTGCAAGCTCACTTTTAGCTCCTTCATTCCCAGAACTCTTTACAAGCTCCCGGAGGTCAAGAACGCCCTAAAGTTTTATCAAGTGCTGCTCCCTTGTGTGCAAAGGACAGGATGTGCCCTGAGAGCTCTCCAGCCCGAACAATGTTGACATGCCAAACCCATTCCTATTTCATGAGCACCTGATACTGAACATTAGTGTCTGATCCAGGCTCTCACAATGGAGCGTTTATTCTCTCCATCTCTAGACCTTCTCAGAGCACAGCAGTTCACTGCCGTGGATTCCAAATGTTCCAGGTTCCTCACAATTATTCGACCCCTTAGAGCTTCTAAACCAACGGATGAGTCTCACAAATATCATGGTTTGCCTTCCTTATTCTCAAAAAAACCCCTGCCACTGTTCTCTTGGAAATGCACTATACAACAACAGAATAACCCTAAACCCCATTTGGGAGACATGTGCACTGTGGGACCCATTTGCTTTGGACTATTTTCGGGGATCTTGTTTGAAAGAGAGGGAAGAAGATGAAGATGGAAAGACTCTTGCACCATGGTGCTGCTCGGCATCTGATGAGAAGTTGAGAAATTCTTCGGATCTCATGCTCTTTTCGTGATCATCGCACATCATGTCTACTCAAATTGGAGGCAATGAGTCTCTCTGTCCGTGGAACAAACTGTTAGGATTAAGAGAAGGGGGGAAGAGTACTAGAGTCGTCACAGAAGGAAAAAAGGAAGAAGAAAGGTATAAGAACCCTACAGTTCGTGATTATTAGGTCGTGGTTTTTCATACAAGAGAATGCGGGTGATGCGAAGAGTTTTGAGGATGAAAGAGAGAAGCAGATAGTGGGACACACAAGCTGAAGGAGAAAATGGTGGAAGCAAACTCTTCGGCTGCTGCAACAAGTGCAGGGGGGTGGAGTTCCAGGAAGAGGAGAGATAGCGGCAGCAAAAATGATAGTGTAGAGCATGCAAGGACTCTGAGGCCTTCCAAACGTCTCAAGACTCTGGATATCTCTCTCCCCAAGCAGCTGACGAAGAAAAGAAGGTGGAATGACAGGGTGGAGACCAACAGGGAGATGGGTATCGCTGAAGAGCAGGATCCTGAGACTGAGGAGGTGGTGAGAGAACATCAAGAATCGTCCAGAAGGAGAACCCATTTGAGCAGGGGAGGAGATTCGGCTGCTGGGCTTGTAAGAAACAGGGTGATGACTGTGAGTTTGCAACAGAAAGGGGAGAGCGGCTTAGAGGATCATCTTCCGAGATGCAAAGAGGAGAAAGATCAAACAGCAGCAACAGCAGAAGAGAAGCAGAAGTGGAAGAAGGGAGAAGAGATTTGGATGCAGTATAGCTCCCCCCAAATAATAGATGAAGTTTGGAAATCTCAAAGGTTGAGGTATGAATCTTCTGTAACTTCACATACCAAGAAGAGGAAAGCAATTGACAGTGAGGAGCTTCATCAGCAGCAGCCACAGGAGAAGAAGACCTGCATCCAAGATGATGCACAAAGAGGGGATCAGGTCTTGGATTCTGGAGATGCAAGAATGCAAAAAGAAGCTGGTGGAAACAGAAAATGGAAGCGCATCCCACGGTCCAAAAGTTCAGATGTGAACACCTCAGATGACATGGGTGTTATGATTTCAGAAGCATGGAAGAGGCTGAGAGAGGAGGAGGAAGACAACAATGATGGTGAGAACTCAGTTCACACACATTCAGACATTGGTTCTTCATTGAGCACCAAAACTATAGAGCAAGAGACAATGACTCAGGGAATGAGTTTCAAGAAGGTGCAACTGAAGAAATCTAGCCAAGGGAGAAAGTGGAGGAGACTAAATCGAGCATCAGCAGCAGCAGCTGACAAAGAGGGCAGTGTGCAACAGCTGCATGAAGGCAGAGATAGTGACTTGTTGGGAAGCTCTGGTGGAGCTTCATGTACATACCTTCACAATAGGATGTGGAAGAGACCACGATTTGAGAATCTCATTTCAGTTCCGGGAAAAGCATTGAGGAAGCAGCAGCAGCAGCAACAACAACAAGAAATGGTGCAGAGATCTAAGAAAAGGTCAGTTAGTGAGACTCCAGGAGTGTCAAGGAAAAAACGAAGAACACACTTCTAATTTCCACATTCTCTCCCTTTTGTAGGAGTAGGCTAGATATTCTCTTCCAGGAGCATTCTGTTAGAGCTATATTTTGCTCCCTCACAATGCACCTCATACCTCTGAGACTGAGGTGCATTCTGCCTCACAATGTACCTCAAAGCTCAGTTCCTGCAGTTGTGCATCATGGAACAGAATTCATAAGAGTCAGGTACTGCATGTATCTTATCCAGTAGAGGAACATCACATCAACTGGACAACAATGGCCTTCTCTTTGTGTGAAGCACACATTATTTGATCAAATGATTAGCTAGAGATAAGAGAATGAAACATTGATGAGTGGGGCCAAGGTTGTGAGAGACCTGAGAGGATATGTTGGTCCTGCACAAGATGCTGGACCAGGCAGCATTGAATACCATGCAGCAGCAAAGTGAATGCCATCACTCTCTGCAGCACTGGAAATCCCAGAAGCAAACAAGTACTTTTGGCAAACAACTTCCTAGCAGGGCTGTCTATTCATGTGGACCTTATTTGCTTGTTCCTTTATTTACAACAGAGTCTTTGAAAAAACATGGAGACAATATCCTAGAGACTATACTGCCTACCTGCCTCCATGTGTGTTTTATTTGTACTGTACACATTTCCACCCATATGTTCTTCTATCTCTATCTCATGAGGATTCAAGCCCACTTTCATTTATCTCAAGCAAGTTGTTTTTTGAGTGGTTTGTACTGTCAAATCAAATTTGAGTTTGCTCAGTGGAATTGGAAAACAGAAAGGATCAAATGTGCACTAAATTGTTTCAATGTCAGAATTCAATTGGACACACGTTCAACAGGGACATATCAAGTCTTTACTGAGAAGCTTGTTGCCCCTCTGCCAAGCCAAAACTTAACTAGTGTACTGAGGAAATGCCTTCATGTTTGCTGAAAGCTTCTTTGCCCCTGTCAGGTTATATTGTTAGTGCTGCACAGATAACTAAGGTTAACACATTCCAAATAGACTAAGAGGTGACATGCCAACTTGTTTCCTGAGTCTTGTAGATGATTCTGTTGTATACATTCCTGGATGTTCTGCACTAAATTAGTTGTTGCTAAGATCTTTGGAGACAAGCTGAAAGAGTGATGCAAATCACTTTAAATAAATAAGTACAAGGTTTTGGAATTGGCTTACATGATGTGCCAGTACCATTGCAAAGTCTTCCAATACAACATAGCTCCAGCCCTGGGCTAAAGAAAAGTAGAATATCTAATAGCATGTGGTATATGTCACTGTCTGGCACATAAATACAAGTTCTGAATGATTTGATTTCACCTAAAATCTATCATCCTTCCTGCTAGAGTGCATTGCCATTGCAATCCTAATTGCTGAAAGTGCAAAAGCTATATGTTTTTAGTCTTGATGTGTAAGGGTCAAGGGACTTCAAATAAGGCAAATTTGAAGCAAAAGCATTATTGACTTTGTAATGGGTTTCTTGAATCCATAAAGGATGACAACTAAGTGATGCTTAATTGAGAAAGCACAGAGAACAGACATAAGAGAAAACTGACATATAAGTATGGAGTAACCCATTTTGGTGTGGCATTAGGGTCTGTACTCTTGCTGAACGAAGAATGGGCATGTGGATCTATGTCATCACAGGTGGCAGTGGATTGAATGAAAGTGATTCCATATAAATAAGGTCCTTGATGTGTTCCTCAGTCAATGAAGGCCGCTCAAAGTCAAATTCAAATGGCTGTTCACAAACTGGTTCATCGTTGATATCATGAAGCTGAGCCAAATATTCATGTCTCAATGCTTCAGCAACTGCATATTGCCCACACATTTAACAGCCTGAGACAAAGCAGACAGTGACAGTGCTGCTCTCTCCCTATATCATCAAAGTAAAACATCACTTCCAAGGTTTTTGGATTCAACAGACAGTGGACAGTTACCACAATAGAGACATAAGAGCTTCGAACTATTGTTAAGTCATAGTGAAATCACAATGAAGAACTGCTGTAAGAGATGGAAAGAACAAGACCACAAAAGGCCAAATCAGCACTACTAAAAGACACAAGGCAAAGAACAGAAGCAAGATGAAGTGCTAGCCTGTAATGCGCTGGGCTGGATCAAAGACCAGCATCTTGTTGACAAGGTCAGCTGCAGCAGGTCGAAGGTTTGTAAACTTTTGCCCCAATGGTTGGCGAGGAAACCTGGGAAGCTGGTGAATGTAGCGTCTTGCATTTTCACTTTGCAAGAACCAAAGGTCAGCATCATCTGGAGAACCTATCAACTGCCATCAAGAAAGTGACAACCAGTTATTGAATACTCTTTTCCTCATACCTACCAATTGAACTTGACTCTACCATGAAGAATTTGTCAAAATGACTAACATCAATGGATATCTGAACATGACCTTTGTGAGCAGGTTCCAGCCTCCAAAGGCTATGCTCAGTGCAAGATGTTATGAGACCTTCAACACCTTGCATGACCTGGCAAGCTGCAGAGGGGATATTGAGTTTCCAAGCAAGGGCAAAACATTCTTGACACTAACACTTAATCAAGGAGAATCAAATACTGCCAAAAAAAGATTGCAGGTTTCTTCTATCAGTCTCCAATAATAAGGTGGTGGACAGAATGACATAGTGATAACTGGTAGAAAACATGGCATTCCACACAACTTCCTTCCATAAGAAAATTCTGAGATTTATTGAAAATAGCAAAACCTCTCCATTATCTATGATCACCCTGGCTTCTAAATTTTTGTCTAGAATGAACATCACAATTGACTCCAATCAAATGTCATTACAGATGCAATTTCCCCATTTCTAGCTGCTCAACATACACCCTGTCTCAAACATCCTTGTATAAAAAGTCAATTCTCAAGCTGCCTCATGAGATGCATCATCACTGTTGCAAATAAACAAAGATTTAGTGGTGTAGTAGAAGATAAAAAATATGAACTTTCATGTGGGAGCAAGAGATAGAAATTTCAACCTCTTGCATTAGTAAATACTATGCAAGATTTTGATGAATGGAAGTCTGAAATAGTTCACTCTGCAAACACCACCAACAGGCCCATGTAGTAATTTAGTGGAGTCAAATTAGCTTTGACCTGAAGGCACAGCATTTAGGATTAATACCTCTGTAATGAGACGAAGCTGCTGTACATAATCTCTGCCAGGAAAGAGTGGTCTTCGGTTAATCAACTCCATGAATATGCAGCCCACTGACCAGATATCAATAGCTGCAGTGTACTCTGAACAATTCAAAAGAAGCTCAGGGGCTCGGTACCATCGTGTCACGACATATTCCGTCATCACATTCATTTCAGAGGTGGTGCGAGCAAGCCCAAAATCTGCTATTTTTAGGTCACAGTTGGCATTGAGAAGCAAGTTGCTGGGTTTCAAGTCCCGGTGGAGAACATTTGCTGAATGAACATACTTCAGCCCCCGAAGCAATTGGTACAAAAAGTACTGCACTCACGCAGACCTCATTAGAATGAGGCTCACACTCATCACACATCCAATCTTGACCATACCTATCAGAGCTACTAGAACCTAAGAACAGTAATCCTTGTAAGTCTAACAACAATCATACACTACAGGCATATGCACACCATGCCTTTATACTGTCATTTTATACCACTATGCCATCACGAAACAGTAAATGAGTTCCAGCAGTACAAAAAAGGTCAGGACCGAACAATTTCTGTCAAAAACTTGAAACAGCTGGCATACCTGACAATGCTTCTCAGTCAAAGGCTGGTTTGACCGGATAATCTGGTTAAGATCAGTGTCCAGGAGCTCATATATGATATAGACATCATTGAAATCTTCTCTCCTAGGAGGTCGAATAACATCCTTTATGCCAATCACCTGCTCGGAGAGAAGCAACTCTGAGTACAATGCAGAAAGTCCCAATTTTTTTCCAGCAGTCACATCTCAACATTGCTTGTGGTCATCATTGTGGATCTCTCTCCATGCATGATGTAGCATGGCCTAAATGCAGTCAATCTCTTGCAATCACAAAACATCTGAAATTCCAGGGTGGAAGGGGAAAAAGCACAAACATAGCTTTCCAAAACCAAGTTGTGAAAAGGTCTGCAAGTCACTTAAACTGATAAGGGCACAGTTGGTATGTCTTTCTTTTCTGTCATTTGACACTGCATTGCAAAAATCTAGTGTAGCAAAGGTACATACATTTTCATGGTTCAAGTGCCGCAAAATCTTGATTTCTCGTAATGTTCGCTTTGCATCGATCCTATTAGCAAATGCATTTCCAATTTTCTTGATGGCCACGTCTTCTCCTGTCTCCCTGTTTACCGCAGAGCTGCAAACAAAACAAGAAGTCTTCAGTACAGGTTCTGGTCCTTTCTAAGGTTGAGAATCAAATAACCTTGTTACAATGAGCCTACAAAAAGAGTAAGTTTGGTCAGAAATAATTTCTCAAGAACTCAGCAGCCTTCAGTTCTGGAAAGTCAGGGTAGGAATTCTCAAAGATGTCTTCTTAAACCAGTTCAACTCTGGATCAACCTTACCTGCAAGGATTTTATATATGCATGTGCAACAGATTCATTAACCTACAATGCACAATAGAGAGACAACCTGTATGACTGTTATCTGTCTGGAGAAGGAGAAACAACAGAGCACCAGTTGAGAGTCATGAATTATGTTGTTTTTCCAGCTCATTTTCCAGATCACCTCAGAGAAAGCAGTGATTGACAACTTTTATAGCTGAAAATCCGCTACAAGAGCTTAGTGCTTTTGGATGGTTAGACACTTCGCCAGACTCAACTGATCCAACAATATATTTAAAAATGGCTTGCTACTTAAGAAAACCTATGGCTTTGTTTTTCTCCCACTATCCATCTGTCAAGTGGAGGTGGTAGAGAGAAAATGAGAGTTCTAGGTCAAAGAGGGGAAAGGACTTCTGGGTGTGGAACACAAGTTTAAGCTTCTCTGTTTGTACAGGGTCTTCAATACTAAACTGTTTGGAGGATGGAACAGATTCAGAGTACGAGTCCCAACTTGGTAATTGAAAGAGCCTGGAAGAGCTGAGCCACATGCAGAAAGAGAGGGGCAGATAAATGGAGGTGCACAGTTGCAGGTGATCCCATCCAGAAGGAGAGAAAGAAACCCTGCTCTCACAACCTTTGTCACTTTGACAGTGAAGATGAGAACTTGCTACACACCACCTGCTGAGATGGTGCAGCTGCCCTTTGGCACAAGACCTTTGTGAGTTCATCCATAGCAGCAAATTGGCAAGCTATGTAGCTGGTATTCCCTTGCAAGAGGAGAACACTTCTCCAAAGATCAGGAAGCCCCCATGCACAATATACACTGATCTGGCCACTGGTCTAAGACAAAAGCCTAGTAGGTACCCCTAAGTCTCAAGACCAGAAGACCATAGAACAAGCATTGAGAGAGATATGGAATAATTAGTTCAAAACCTTTGCCATCCCACTTTTGCCCCAATACTCTGGCCTTTAAGAACTGGAGAAGAACTTTGGAAGGAAAGTGGTAGAGTGAAAAAGAGAGAATCTTAAAATTCGATGCAATTGGACAACTGCAAAATGAGCAAGTGTCCAGCACAAGGGGCCAAGAAGCCTTCAAAGCTGCTGTTACTAGTCTTGGAATCCAGGAGCACTGGGAAACTTGAAAGCTATATTCAGTCAGTGCCTTGAAAAGAGCAAGAAGAAGGAATCTTCAAAATCTTCATCAGGATGTTGAATTTCAAGAGTGGTTGCGAGAGAATTGAGAACTTCCGGATGATGCTTCTGTGCGATACTCATCCTCCACAACTACAACCTTCAGAAACAGGACCATCGGTACGTTATACCAAGTCTAGTAGACGATGTGTGCACATGTATGTTCATTGCTCTAGGCCATATAGAGTCCGGCACCGCAAGTCCCAGAGAGACTGATGGAGAAGATGTGTTGCTGGAACAAAAGAAAGCATGGGCAATTTTACAATTCCACGCACAGAATTCTACAGACAGACTATGAGGCAGCAGGAATCAGGTACTACACGAGAGATGATGGCACAGCAAAACCAACGGCAGCAGCAGGACCAGAATCACTTCAACGATTGAAAATTCCGGTCGCAACAACAACGGTGATCTTCACATACTAACTATCTTATCTATCAATCAGGGCTCCGGAACCAGCGCAAGACACCAAAACAAAGCCAAAAAATCAGGGTTTTTTTGTTGCCACGAATCCATGAAAGGAAAACGCATGCGGCAAGCGGCCACACAAAAAACTTGATTGCGGCAAACAAAAAAAGTGCAGAAAACTATAGAGGAGTGAGAACTGACCAGACAATGCCATATGCGCCACGGCCGATGGGGCGAATGGGCTGACAGTATTTGCTAGAAACCTCGAACAAGTTGCCGTAGATGTTGTACTGCGTGTAATCTCCCGAGGAATGAGGCGCCATGCTTCCAGTTTCCGTTCCTACGCCTCCTCCTCCACCATCCATGTCTGTGTCCTCTCCACTGCCGGATGCATCCATGTCGCAAGAAAGCAAGCAGCAACGAACACAAAATCCACCGAAACAATCGAGCGCAGCAAGCGAGCTCCGCCTGCCCTCCGTCGTCGTCGTCGTGTTGTTCTTCTTCTTCTTCGCCTTCGTCTTCCTGCTCCCTTCCTCGTCTTCGCGTGCGTCTTACTTACTAACAGACTCCTCTTTTTTACTAAACCATTCTCACTAATCTACCATTCTTACTAATCTCTGATCTCTTTAGCACCTAACTTACAGTAATCTCCTCGCTAATCTCTTCACTAACCCCTTTTTGTCGTTTAGGTGTTATCTACTCACTAATCGCTGATTTCATTAGCACCTACGTTACATTAATCTCCTCGCTCGCTAATCTTTTCACTAACCTTGTTTTGCATCTTATGTGTTCTTAACACGCTTTTTATTTAGATCAGGTCAAATCTGCCATTTACAACATTTTATGTTAAGCTAACATTCACTTAAGATTAAGCTATTGCCCATTTAACATCGGGTGCCACCTAGAATGCCACCTAGATTTCCTTTAACACTGACTTAACATCAAGTGTGAATGCACCATTAGAAACAACATCCTGTTTGGATGATGATATACGACACAACTGTCTAGAATTTGCTTCTTTTTTTGGCATTTAGGTCCTTAATTCTCTTTGATGGATCCTTAAAAAAATTAGCTTGCTTTTTGGGTTTGTAAAGAACCATTCAAGTTTTGCTAGTGTTAATTTAGGTCAACTATCAAGTGAAATCTAGCATAATAGGACCTTCTGAGTCCCTTAATAGAAGGTTTTGTACAGCTTGTCTTAGTACCTTTCATCGTTATGGAAGGTACTTCTTTTTCTTCCTTATCTTTCTAGCTTTTTGTTGCATGCATGCTTTCAATTTGTTGGCACAAGTAAATTCATGTTTCTTTTTACATAGGAGACGAGTTTATCTTTAAACCCTTCCCAGATTTTTAGAGCCTACCCCTTCACTTGCTGGCCTCATGATTGACACCTCCAATCCCGGAAAGATAGACCTTTCTCCTCTAACCAAAAAGTTGGTAGAATATTAAATTTTTTTTGGGTGTAGGTAGGGAGCTTCACCTTCAATAAAAAAATTCTACTTCAAGAAAGGATGGCTCCTTGAAGTAAAGTGAGGAACCTTGTTCATAAAAGTACCTTGTTTCCTTCTCAAACAAAACTCACATTGTTTAAAAGCGGGCCAAATCCCCACCCCTGAGACCGTGGTTCATAGGTTTTGGGACCGTCCTAAGGCCAAAGCTGCTGCTTGGGAATGGGCCTTCACCATCATTCACAGTGTCTCAGACCCACCACAAAGGAGAGGGGGAGGAAAAAGGCCTTTGATGTGAAGCAATGCCTATTCACTAAGAAGCTGCTTAAGGTCTATAGGTGGTTAGTTCTCTTGCATCTGGATGTTAGTTAGAGGCCTGGTACTTTAGGCCATCCGGTTGGACATGAATGACAAAATTTTCAACATGTTGAGGATGGAGTGATGCTAAACTTGGGTGTACCATTTGGGAAGACTTGATACATTATGGTAGACTTCATGGGAATAATAATCATACAAGATACTTAATGAAAGCAAGTCATACATACATTGTGTTTATGTACAACATTGCAATTATCAAGTTGAACCCACCTTAATATAATCTTTAAAAACGCTCTCTTCCAAACCATACTTACACTCTAGAGTTAGATCAGAGATTGACAAAGCTCCTTTTTAGGCCAGATTTGAGCTATTGAAGCAGCTTGATTAGCTCTAGTGCCCACACCACACTTTGCTATTAGTGCTTGCAATGATCTCAAGGTTAGATGGTTTTACCAAGTGCCTATGAAGTGTAAGATCAGGTGGTAGGCTGACGGGGTTGAGGTGTTGGCATGGTTTTGGTTTGCTCAACTTTGTTCTCCTTATTTTGGAATGGAATTATTTTCCTATTTGTGCCACCAAAAAAAAAAAAGTGGACCAAATCTTTACTTGAAGAAAGGACCTTCAGTATTCTGGGAATTGGGGTCCTTGCTCGGTTCCCACTACACTAGGTTATGAACAAGCCTATAGGTTGTTCTCTATCTTTACCCTACACAAAACCAATAGTAGTTTTGGATTAGGTTTTAGGATTTGGGTTCCATGGGAGTTCATTTTTTGTGCTTTAGGTTTGTTTCAACTAGACCAAGACAAATAATTGTGGTAGAAGTGGGGTTCAATGCAATGTCCCTTGTTTTGATTGTAGTGTTTTGTTTTTGTGGCATGGCATGGCTTATCATCAAAGGTATTGTTAGGGTTTTTAGGTTCCACCTTTAAATAGCTTTCCCAACTTTTTGGTCATTCTTTGGCACTTTCTCCCTTGTGGCCACATAGGCTTGGATTTTGGCATTAGATCCACTTGGTAATTTTTTTTTTCTTTTTCTCTATATTTTTTTAATATATGTGCATCCTTTTTATTTTGTGTCAAAAGGTACAAGTTGTTTTCATTTTCCTTTGAATTGACTTGTTCAATACCTATTTGATGTGATTTTTGGCACTTATTCCTATCGTCCTTTAGTGATGTTTTGTTTTTCCCCTTTGAGGTGAAGTGGTTGAGCAAAAGGAGATTAAAGTATGTTTTTGACAATATTTGTTCAAGGATTGGGAGGAACTTTAAGTAAAACATCTTCTTAAGGTGTATGCACTTGCAATGGCTTTGTCTTTAGACCAAGTTCCATTGGCAACTCCACCTTTCTCAATTTTGTTCTTGTTACACACCTTCCACATTAGTTAGGACAAAGCCTAACCTTTGGGCATGTCGGGGAATTTGCACATGTTGCTAGGGTTTTGACCCTTCTTGCCTCAACTTCAATGTCATCAAAGATTGTTTGCACATTACAAGCCTTGCATCCTTCAAATTTGGATACCCTCAGCTTGGACTCCTTGATAGATTTTCAACTAAACATAGATATGGAGTTTTTTTCTTTGGATTTTTTTAGGTCAACTTTTTCATACGTCCCATTTATAAGCAAGCAGTTTGTTAAGCATGGTTTTCGAACATTTTCAAGATTCTTTTGATCTTGAAGATTCAACTAATAGTTTCATTCAGCTCTATCAATTGAATTCCCATGTGGCCATTAGTTACATCCCATAACCTACATTCTTAATACCCTAAGCTTTCGGCTTTGGCCAAACCTTTTAGGTGGCATTCAACTAATTGTAATGGGTGAAGTTTATCAACTAATGAGTAGGGCTTTAATGTTTATAGTTTTATGATGTGTTTTCTTCTCACATGTCACCACATCAGTTCAATGTGGCAAACATAGACCCTTTAATGTGACATAGAAAACATTTTTTATCCATCAATGTGAAATGTTTTCTATGTCAAGGTCATCAACTCCTAGCTTAGGTTTGGCAACTTAAATAGTTTAACCTAGGTTCTTAGCCTAGTGTAATTTTGAGTTTCTAAATGTTTAATCTAACTATGAATTAAAAAGTTAATTTAATGAATTAATTATTCATAATTTTGATTAATGAATTCACATATTCATAATAATTTGTCCTTATTCATTAAGGAACTAATCATTTTCACCATAATAAATTTATTTAAGTTTGTTCAAAATCTAGTGAAACACATAATGAACTTAACACATATGATATAATGAAATCATCTTCATTTTTTAAAAATGACATGAAAAAAATACCAATGATTAAATAAAAGTATAATTTATTTAAATATAAAAATATTTATAATTCATCATGAAAATATATTTAAAATATACATATAATATATCATTATTTCATAATGAATTAAAATATCTTTTTATTTTATATGCTTTCTAAAATATAAAAGGAGTGATTTCTCAAGGTGTGGACTTGTATCCTAAAGCATACATTGCATCACCATGCCAGAAATGCATTCAAAAAATAAACAAACATATTTGTAATGATATATTTTACATTGCTCCACTAAGTTCATACCAATGATGAAACATTTGTGCAACATTAAGAATATAAACAATGTGTTTGAATCTACTATTACCTTACCATTGAATGTGTAACCTTGTAACTTCAAAAAAACAATACTAGCAACAAGTAGTTTACTTAATAAGTTGAGCACTTGAAAATTCAAGTACATTGGATAACCATGTTCCAAGGTTTAAAAACAAGTAAATTTTGTCTTGATGCATGATGTTTTGGTTCTGGTTTCACATGTAAATGGAACCAAGAATTGGG
>Ga0209611_10005791_pt1 | contig 20540 bp, 18 predicted proteins | sample S1TSphgellanicum_3_FD_187693 | JGI IMG/M metagenome (GOLD analysis project Ga0209611, IMG submission 187693) | Host-associated microbial communities from peat moss isolated from Minnesota, USA - S1T2_Fc - Sphagnum magellanicum MG (SPAdes) (version 2) | ecosystem: Host-associated > Plants > Peat...
GCCGCCCAAGCGGCCTGGAGCGCGCCGTCCGGCGAGAAATCGCAGGTCGCCGACAACAACCCGGCTTTCGCGGTGGCATTGTCACGCGGTTCCGCGCGCAGCACCTGCCGGGCATCGACCCAGGTCGTGGGCACGCCCTGGGCGTTCAAATAGGTTGCCCCGAGCGCGGTGGCGAGCAGTTCGCCCATGGCCAGGACCCGGGCCCGCGCGCGGTCGGTAACCGTGGCACCCGCGCCGAGCGCTGCGGCGATCCGGGTGAGCTCGTCGAGCAAGCCTTCAAAACGCGGGTCGGGTTCGATGCCAAGGTCCCGGGCGAGCAGCTCGTGCGCTGCCGCGATTCCGGTCAAGACCGGCGCATGCTGTCCGTGCACGACCGCGCTGAGCAGCGTCTCGAGACGGTCCGTGATGCCGGAGAGGGCCGAGTGCACGACGACCGGGCGAACGCCGCTGGCGATGCGTTCGCGCAACACGCGCACGATGTTCTGCCAGTTGCGCGAGCTCGACACGCTCGTGCCACCGAACTTGAGCACGACGAAGGCCGGTTCGTGTGACGCGACACCGACGCTCATGGGCCGGCTAATCGTCTTCGAAGATGTCGCGCAGTTCTTTCTCTAGCTGACGTTCCGCAAGCACGTCCTCGACGCGGCTCCAGGCTGCCTTGCCCCGCTTGCCGGGCGGGGCCGGCTTTGGCCGGCGTTCCGCACGTTCCAAGATCGGCTCGAAATCCTGAGATTCCTCCGCTTCGCCGAGAAACTCATCGTCGATATCGAAATGTTCGTCGTCGCGTTCACTCATTGTTAGAAAAAGCCCTTGCAATCAATAGGATCGATGGGCATTTGGCCCGTCAAGCTCGGGCACTATAACTGATTTGCGTGAGTAATCAACTGCTTAAGTGCCGGTCCTTGTATTCGCAGCGATTTCCGACAAGGCCCCGGCCGCAATTGCGCGATTGACGGCCGACACGACGGCGAGCAGGGACGCCGTGATGATGTTGGGGTGCATGCCGGCCCCGAACAAGGTGCGACGCGATCGAGTCGTGATTTCAATGAACGAGACGGCGAGAGCGGCACTGCCCTTGCCGCGGGAATGTTCCTCGTAGGAGAGCACATCGAAGTCGAGACCAATGGCATGCACGCAGGCATCGATGGGTCCCGAGCCTGCGCCGAGCAGCGTCTCGAGTCGGCCGAACCGTTCCACGGTCAACGACAGGCGCTCCGTGTCGGCGCCGTCGGTGGACGCGGCGAGCTGATGCGACCGATACACGAAAGGCCGCCGCGGTGCCAGATATTCGCGTTGAAACAGCTCCCACAACTCTTTAGAAGTCAGTTCTTTACCGGTTATATCTGCAGCGTTTTGTACGACTTGCGAGAACTCGATCTGCAGACGTCGCGGCATCACGAGCTGATAGTCCCGCTCGAGCAGGTAGGCAACGCCGCCCTTGCCGGACTGGCTGTTGACCCGGATGATGGAATCATAGGAACGGCCGAGATCCGACGGATCGATCGGCAGGTAAGGCACGTCCCAGATCTCCGTGCCGGTGCGCGCCGCAAGCCCCTTCTTGATGGCATCCTGATGCGAACCCGAGAAGGCCGTGAACACCAAGTCACCCACGTAGGGGTGGCGCGGATGAATGGGAAGCTGATTGCAGGCTTCCGCGCAGCGAGCCGCCTCGTTGATATTCGAAAAATCGAGTTTCGGATCAATCCCTTGAGTGTACAAGTTCAAAGCGAGTGTCACGATGTCGACATTGCCGGTGCGCTCGCCGTTGCCGAACAGCGTCCCCTCGACTCGCTCCGCCCCCGCCATGACGGCAAGTTCTGCGGCCGCCACGCCCGTGCCTCGGTCGTTATGCGGATGCACGCTCAGCACCAAAGAGTCGCGCCGCGCGACGTGACGCCCGAACCACTCGATCTGATCCGCATAGACATTGGGTGTGGCCATCTCCACGGTGGCCGGCAGGTTCATGATCGACTTGGCCTGCGGGGTCGGTTCCCATACCGCATTGACCGCATTGCAAATTTCAACGGCGAAATCGAGCTCCGTGCCCGTGAAGCTTTCCGGGCTGTATTGAAACACCCAGTCGGTATCGCGCTGGCGTTCGGCATGCTCGCGCACCGCAGTGGCCCCGCGCACCGCGATGTCGACGATACCGGCGCGATCCGTGCGGAATACCACGCGCCGCTGGGCCACGGAGGTCGAATTGTAGACATGCACGATGACGCGCCGCGCACCAACCAAGGACTCGTAGGTGCGCGCAATGAGCTCCGGCCGCGCCTGCGTGAGCACCTGGATGGTTACGTCATCAGGAATAAGCTGTAACTCAATGATTTCTCTAACGAAATCGAAATCGATTTGCGACGCGGCCGGAAACCCGACTTCGATTTCCTTGAAACCGATCTTGACGAGCATCTCGAACATGCGGCGCTTGCGTGCCGCGTCCATGGGCTCGATCAGGGCCTGATTACCATCGCGCAAATCGACGCTGCACCAGATGGGCGGCGCCTTTAACGCCACGTTCGGCCAGGTACGGTCGGGTATGTCGATCGGGGTGAAGGCTCGATATTTCTTGTCCGGTTCACGCAACATAGGGGTCTCGCTCACGGCACGGATGCCGACTGACACTGTACAGGATTTTAGTTTTTTTCGGTCTTGAGAGCGCCGACCGATAGCGCCTAGGTGAGTGCGCCTAGCGGCGCAGCAGCAGCAAGGTCAAAAGCCGCAGGCCCTGCGGAGCCCGCAGAGCGTCATGCTTGGAAACATCCAGTCCCATGGGCATAAAATTAGCACTCTTAGACCCAGCCTTGCAAATGCCTGCGCAGCAGCGCCGCGAGAAATTCGGCATGCGCGTCGTCATCGTTGAGACAGGGCACGAGCCCGAATTGCTCGCCGCCGAGATCGAGAAACTGCTCTTTGTATTCCATCGCCACTTCCTCGATGGTTTCGAGGCAGTCGACCGCGAACGACGGTGACACCACGGTCAGCTTGTCGATGCCCCGTTTGCGCAGCGCCTTCAATTTGTCCTCCGTGTAGGGCTGGAGCCAGACGACGGAGCCGAACCGCGACTGATAACAGTGCGAGAATTCCGCCGGCTTGAGGCCCAGGCGGCGCGCCACGAGCCGTGTGGTGGTCTCGGCCTGATACTGATAGGGATCACCCTCGGCGACATAAACTGCCGGGATGCCGTGATAGGAGAAGAGCAAGTGGGAGCGCTCGCCGATCGCGTCCCAGTAGCGCTCGATCTTCAGTGCGAGCGCCTCGATGTAGCCGGCATCGTCGAAGTAGTCGTTCACGAAGCGCGTCTCCGGCAGCCAGCGTGAACGCTTCAGCACCTGTGCGGCGCGATCGAAAACCGAGCCCGTCGTCGAGGAACAATATTGCGGATAGAGCGGCAACACGAGCAGCTGACGCACGTTCTCTGCGGCGAGCCGCTCGAGCGCGGCGCCGATGCTCGGATTCCCGTACGTCATCGCGAGTTCGACCCGCACGCGGTCGCCGAGATCCGCCGCCAGCCGGGCCGCGATCTTGTCGGTGAGTGCGCGCGAATAGACTGCGAGCGGCGACCCCCCCTGCATCCACACCTTGCGGTAGTTGCGCGTCGTGCGGATCGGACGAATCGGCAGGATCACGCCGTATAGCAGCGGCAGCCAGAACAGGCGCGAGGTATCGATGACGCGACGATCGCCGAGGAATTCGGCCAGGTAGCGGCGGACCGCGAGATAGGACGGGGAATCGGGTGTGCCTAGATTGACGACGATGATGCCGATCCGCCGCGGAGCCGCGGACCCCGCCGCGTGCGCCACGGCGCGATAGTAGGCCATTTAACCGATCCTTGAAAAACGTATCCGGCCAGTATACTGCCTAGCGCATGACGCCCTGCACCGCTCTGTAGATTCGAGGGACCATGGCCTGGCTGAGCCCCGCGGAGACGTCGGCGCTGTCATTGAGTCTGACCGTTTCCGGCCGCGCGGTGCTGCTCAATCTGCCCTCGGGTGTCGCCGTCGCGTGGCTGCTCACGCGCCGTCGCTTCCTCGGCCGGAGCCTCGTCGATGCCGTCGTGCATCTGCCCCTCGTGTTGCCGCCCGTCGTGGTCGGATATCTGTTGCTGTTGATTTTCGGCACGCGCGGATGGATCGGAGGCTGGCTCGACAGCCGCTTCGGCATCGAACTCGTTTTCACGAGCAACGGCGCAGCCGTGGCGACCGCCGTGATGTCCTTTCCGCTCATGGTTCGCGCGCTGCGCCTGTCACTCGAGAACGTGGATCCCGGCCTCGAGGAGGCCGCACGCACGCTCGGCGCAGGTGCGGCCGATCGCTTTCTCACCATCACGCTGCCCCTGATGCTGCCCGGCATTCTCGCCGGCACGATCACGGCGTTCTCGGCGGGACTCGGCGAATTCGGTGCGGTCATCACGTTCGTCTCGAACATTCCGGGAGAGACACGCACGCTGCCCCTCGCCCTCTACACGGCGCTGCAGGAACCGGGCGGCGAGACCGCGGCCGCGCGTCTCGCCGCGATCTCGCTGGGGCTGGGCTTGAGCGGACTGTTGTTGTCCGAGTGGTTCGCACGCCGCGTGCGCCGGCTGCTCGGGCGATGATGAGTCCGCGGCGCGACGTCCGTCTCTTGGCCGGCCGCCTCCCGCGCTCTCAGGGCGTGCGGATGGGCGCTTGAGCATGCTCAGCGTGCGCCTCCGCAAACGGCGCGGCGCATTTTTGCTCGATGCCGAGTTCGATCTGCCGACGCCCGGTGTCGTGGCGCTGTTCGGCCGCTCGGGCTGCGGCAAGAGCACGCTCGTGAACCTGATCGCCGGCCTGCTCGAGCCCGATTCCGGCTGCCTCGCGCTCGACGAGCTCACGCTGATCGACACACAACGGCGGGTCCGCATTCCGGCCGAACGGCGCGGCATCGGCTGTGTGTTCCAGGACCTGCGCCTGTTCCCGCACATGAGCGTGCGCGCCAACCTCGACTATGCGCGCCGGCGCGCCCGGCGCGAGGTCCGCATCGACTTCGACGCGGTGGTCGGCATGCTGGGGCTCGGGCCGCTGCTCGGGCGGCGTACGCAGCAGCTCTCGGGCGGCGAACGACAGCGCGTTGCGATCGGGCGGGCACTGCTCAGCCAGCCGCGTCTGCTCGCGCTCGACGAACCGCTCGCGGCACTCGATGCCGCGCGCCGCGACGAGGTGCTGCCGTATCTCGAAACGCTGCGGGACGAACTCGCAATCCCGATCGTTTACGTGAGCCATCAATTCGACGAGGTCCTGCGGCTCGCGACTCACCTCGTGCTCATGGAGGCCGGCAAGACCGTGGCGGCGGGTCCGATCAACGACATGACGCGACACCCTCAGCTGCGAGCTGCCATAGGGCCCGATGCCGTCGGCACACTGGTCGAGGCGGCTGCGGTCGGACCCGACCCCGCGACCGGTCTGCAGCGGATCCGGATCGGGGCCGGCGAACTTCAGGTGCGGGGGCGGCCCGGCCGGGGCGGTGCACGGCTGCGCGTGCAGATCCTCGCCCGCGACATCATCATCGCCACGGCAGAGCCCGTTCACCTGAGCGTACGCAATGTCCTCAAGGGTCGCATCGTCGAGCTGACCCAAGACGGCGCGGACGCCCAACTGGTGTCGATCGATATCGGCGGTACGGTGATTCTGGCGCGAGTCACCACGGCCGCGAGCCGCGAACTCGAGCTCGCGCCGGGCCGGACGGCTTGGGCCCTCGTGAAGGCCGTATCGCTGCGACCGCTGTGAGCCGCGCTCCGAGCGCCGCGAAGGCGCTGCAGACGCGACTCAACCCCGATCGGCTCGCGCCGACCGCTATGCGACGCGTGTGCCCAGGTGCATGATGCCGACGATGTGATCGGCGGGAGTCAATCCCACCGATGCCTTGACACCGGCATCATAGGCTGCCGGACCGGTCTTCCACATGACGCCGTAACCGAGCGCATGCGCTGCCAGAAACAGGTTCTGGGCGGCGGCCCCCGCCGCAAGCAGCTGTTCGACTGCGGGCACCTTCGGTTGGTCCGGCGTCACCACGCAGCCGACGACCACGAGCGTGGGTGAACGGGAAATCTTGGCCCGTTCCACCTCGATCTGTTCCTCGGTCGGCGCCGGCAAGCGTCCGCGCCGGGACGCGACGACGGCGTCGTTGAACGTCTGCCGGGCTGCGCCCGCAAGCGCGATGACCCGCCAGGGCTTCAAGCGGCCGTGGTCGGGCGCGTGGGAGGCGGCCTTCACAATCAGCGCGAGGTGCTCGGGCGTCGGGCCCGGGCCGGTCAGCCGTCCGGCCGATGCCCGGGTCTCGATGGCCTCGATCAGCTCCATACAGGTTCCATTCTAAGCCTCATCGGTTTCGGCTATGATCCGTGCTCGCGAGAATTATAGCGACCGGATGTCTTTCAAGGAGTTTCTTTACATGAATCGCATGATCATTGCCTGCACGGCGGCGGCCTTCAGCGCCGCGAGCGCCGCCGCTCCCGTGACCTATGTCATCGACCCCGCTCACACCTATCCGAGCTTCGAGGCGGACCATTTCGGCGGGCTGTCGGTGTGGCGTGGAAAATTCGACACGACGGGCGGCAAGGTGGTCTACGACAAGGATGCCAAAGCCGGCACGATCGAGGTGACGGTGGACATGTCGTCCGTCGACTTCGGCATGGCCAAGATGAATGAACACGCCAAGTCGCCAGATATCTTCGACGTCGCACAGTATCCGACGGCGACCTACGTCGGCAAGTTCACCAAATTCGACGGTGCGACGCCGACCGAAGCCGAGGGCACTTTCACCCTCCACGGTGTCACGAAGCCGCTCACGCTCAAGATCAATTCCTTCAAATGCATGATCAATCCGATGTCGAAAAAAGAGGTCTGCGGGGCGGACGCCTCGGCGACGCTGAATCGCAGCGACTATGGAGTCAATTATGGCGAGAAGTTTGGTTTCAAACAGGAAGTCAAGCTCCTGATCCAGGTGGAGGGTAGTCCCGCGTCGACCTGAGAGGGTGCGACTCGCGAGAGTCCGCATCTTGTCGCGTCGCAACACGACGGATCGGTTCAGTATGTGCCAAGCCGGTCCGTCCTACACCGCGGCGAGCGACGCTCCTACAGAGTGCCCGAATCTGGCTGGCTAACATTCACGTTTGACCTTGCGAGGATACCGATCACCATGAACGAAACCGCGAAAACCAGTGAATTGAAGCGCCGCCGCGAGGCGCCGATCCTCACACCGACCGACCTCGGCGACCAAGCGTCGAAGGACATCGCGGCCGGCATGAACGGCATTCTCGCCGACGTGTTCGCGCTGTATCTCAAGACCAAGAATTTCCATTGGCACATGAGCGGCCCGCATTTTCGCGACTATCATCTGCTGCTCGATGAACACGCGGATCAGCTCTACGCGATGACCGATCCGATCGCGGAACGGATCCGCAAGACCGGCGGTACGACGCTCCGGTCGATCGGCCACATCGCACGCATTCAGCGCATCAAGGACAACGACGCCGACTATGTCGATCCGCTCGACATGCTCGCGGAATTGCGCGAGGACAACCAGACCTTGGCGGCGCGACTGCGCGAAGTGCACGACGTGGTGGACGAGCGCCGCGACATTGCGACGGCGAGTCTGATCGAGACCTGGATCGACGAGACGGAGCGGCGTACCTGGTTTCTGTTCGAATCGAGCCGCAACGCCCACGCTCCTTAGAGACGCTCCTTAGGGACGCTCCTTAGAGACGCTCCTTAGAGACGTTCCTTGGAGGATATGTTCGCGTCCACATCGGTGCCGGCCGGAATACACAGCTCGAACCGCCATCAAACCACGTCCTTGCACCGGCGTTCCGTCTGTCACCGTACATAGCACGGTCAAACGGATTATGCTCGTTACCGCACCGAAGCGCCCGCCTCGTTGGGTTAATTTGCCCTTCGACACACGAGGAGGGCCGAGCGCATGATCACTGTAAATCCCAGACACCCCGCCGCGGGCAGCCACTTCGGCATTGATTGCGCGACGGTCGGCGGTCTCGACCAGGCACGCCAGCGCGCCAGCATGCTCGCAAGCTTCGCCGACAGTGGACCGATACAGACGCTCGCATCCGGCCGGCATTGGCTGCAGCACACCGATCCGCAGCTCTCGACCCGCGCCGCCCAGAACATCGCCGCATGGCGGGAGTATCTGCCCGAGGACTGCGTCGCGGCGATGATCGCCGACGGCTGGCATTGGTCCACCTGACGTCCGCCCAACGCGCCGGGTCCTTGCGCGGCTGAGCGCGCGCGCTGCTGCGCCTCGGGGGGCGCGACTCCGCTCGCATGCCCGAGCCGCCGCTCGCATGCCCGAGCCGCCGCTCGCATGCCCGAGCCCGCCGCTCGCATGCCCGAGTCGACTCATCCTGCCGGCCAAGCGGATCGACCGCGGGCAGCGCCTCAATGTGCCTCGGAGGGCGCGACCCCAGCGGCGCCCGGCACGGGCACAGCACCGGCCGCGGGCTTCACGCCCGACCGCTTCCAGCGAATCAGTTCCCCGAGCGCCGCGCCCAATTCCTCCGCCTGAATGTTGCAGTGGCCGTCGTGCTTGACGTACTGCTGCACGAAGAAATCGCCGCTGGCGGCGTGCTGCACGGCGTCCGGATATTGCGCAATCGTGTCGGGCGGGATGATCGGATCGTAGGTCGTGTGCACGGCGAGCGTGGGTTTGAGCAGCAGGCCACTCGGCGTGTACCAGGTCTTGACGTAGGCGAGTGCCGCGGCCGGCGCCGTGTAGCGATGCACGCCGTCATTGAGCGCATTGTCATCCGCGCCACCGGCATAGATGAGGTCGTGATTATCCAGCACGACCGCACCGATTTTCTGTTCGAGATCGCGCTCGATGTAGCTGAAGAACACCATCACATCGGCGAGATCCGCGTCGCTCTTGAAGCGCGTGAGCGCGAGCAGCTCCGCATGCCCGGTCGGATCGGAAGGCAGCGCAGCGACCACTCTCTTGGTGAGCTCGGAATCGAGCGGCACCGAGGCGCCGATGCCGATCGGTCCCGGCAGAACGCCGGGATAGTAATAATGGAAGGCCGCGAGCAGCGCGCCGCCCCGTGCGAACGCGTAGCTTGCCGGCTCGAGCAGGCCGCAGAGCGGCAAGGCGCCATCATAGCGGTTCGGATATTTCTCGATCGTCGCAATCGTCAGCATGCCGCCCATCGAATGCCCGAGAACATAGGTCTCCTTGGGCTGGCCGTAGTGCTCGATCGTGTATTCCCGCAAGGCCTCGGTTTCCGGCACGGCCTGTTCCACGGCCCACCCGGTCGTGGAGTAGCCGGATTGCACCACCGCAAACCCGGCGGATGCCAGTCCGCTGCCCATCCGGTTCGGTTTGTCTCTTGCGAAGGTCACGGGCGTTTCCGAATAGCCGTGGTAGTACACGAGCAGCACCCCGTTCCACTTCGCGGGCATGTCGATGCGAAACGGCGCGCCGGCCAGCGTACCGACTTCGACGTGATCTGCAGGATCGGTGGCGGCGGCGGTGGCGGTGGCGGCGGGAGTGGCGGTGGCGGCGGTGGCACTGGGAGTGCCGGTGGAGGCGGAAGTGGCGGCGGCGGTGGAATTGGAGGTGGCGGCGGCGATGCCATGCGCCGCCGCAGAGCACGCCGGTTCTGCAAGCATCGCCCCCAATGCGCACATCGCTGCGACCAAGCCGGCGACTCCCACTACCCCGCGATTCTCTTGCATGCTCATGCCGAAACGTTCCTCGAAAGATGGATGGAGACCCAACAGTGTACTTGAGTGCGCGCGATCGATGCCTCCGAGGATCTCGACCGTGCGCATCCCGGGGTGAGGCGTGCTGCAATCGTGTTTCACGGCAAGGCTCGCAACGTCGAAGGCTATTATCGCGCGCTCGAGCGAACCGCCGGCGCAGCCGGTGCCGAGGGCCGGCAGACGGTTCTCATCGCGCCCCAGTTCCTGCGCGAGGAAGACGTCGAGGCGCATCACCTTCCGAGTCCGTTTCTGCTGGCACCGCGACGCGGGCAGCTCGCGAGCAGCAGTATGTCGCTTCCGAAGTGATCTATCTGCTCGGCGATGACGACAGCGACCCGGCCCAGGCGGACCTCGACACATCGTGTGCCGGTGAGAGCGAGGGAGCCGAGCGCTTAAGCAGAGGCAAGGCCTATTTCCGCTACCTGCATGATCGGCATCCCCAGGATTTTCGCGGCAGGCTCTGGCTCGTGCCCGCTGCCGCGCACGTCGGCAGCAGCATGATCGACTCCGCGTGTGGCATTGCCGCGCTGTTCGACCGCGGCGTCTGCGCGAAAGCCGGCGGCGGCGGCTGGGCGCGCGGAGCGAATCAGAGAGTCTCGCTACGCGATCGGAGCGCAACCGGAGGGCTTCAGATACCGCTGCGTGGAGGCCGGATTCGCAGCGAGCGCCGCGCTGGGGCGGACCGGCCGGCGCAACAGCTCGCCGCCGCAGTTCGGGCATTGATTGCCGAGCCGTTGTTCCGCGCAGCTCGCGCAGAACGTGCACTCGAAACTGCAGATCCTCGCCTCGAGCGATTCGTTCGGCAAGTCTCGATCACAGCACTCGCAGTTCGGACGTATTAGCAGCATGGTGATGTCCCGCGTGATCGACTGAGCTGCTGCGTCGGCGGCTGACGCCGCTGCGACCGTGGCAGAATAGCGGCAATTCTGCACTACGCGCCACACATTTCTACGCCTTACCGCAGGCCTTCTCGCCGCATGGGCATGGCATCGATGGCGGCCGTCAAGGTAGCGCCGGTGACTGGCGACGCAGAGCGCAATGCCACGTGACCGTCCTTGCCGATCAACAGGACCGCGAATCCGTGCCGGGGCAGGTCATAGCGTCGGCGCAGCGCGCGTGCTGAATCCGCCGCACCCGCCACCGCATCGCCATCGATCTCGACCACGCTGACGTCGCGCTCCTCGGCGCCGTCCCAGCCCGCCAAGATGCGCCGTTGTTCCTGAAACGCCGGCGCGCCATCGGCGTCGGTCGCGAGCAGCACGATGCGTCGATGCCATCGCAGATCCGCCATGGTCGGCTGGCCCGCAATGGCCGGCGGCGCCGCATGTCCCTGAGGGCCGGCGCCGATGCCGAACAGAATTCCAGCGGCCGCGATCTTGAACCGATCTACCATGCCGAGACGATGCCGCAGCACGGCCCCGCAGCACAAGTCCGGCACCGCTGCACAAGTCCGGCGCCGCTGCACAAGTCCGGCCCCGCAGCACAAGTCCGGCGCCGCTGCACAAGTCCGGCGCTGCTGCTGATCCTCAGTGCAGCCCTCAGCAACCGCGATCGCGATGTGTCGGAAAATCCGCATGCCGCACGCAACGCGGGCGCACAGCGTTCGGTTGCCAGACGGCACTCCGGCTCGTATGATGCCGTCATCGCGACAAGAGCTGCCTGGAGAGAGTCCTCACGCGAGGGCCGCCGAAGGCGCAACCGCCCGGAAACGCTCAGGCAACAAGTACGGCAGTCTCTCGCGATCTCTGGAGAGCGATCCGGCCAGGACGGCTTGGGATCCACCGAAGGGGAGTAACGCTCGCGCGTTCGATCTCTCAGGTACTCAGGACAGAGGGGCGACTGCCGCACACGGGTGCCGGTCGTTGCTTCGAATTTCGCAGCCGAGGATGCGATGAGCCTGAGTACGCCCCTATACCGATGTCACGTTGCGGAACGCGCGACATTCGTGGATTTCGGGGGCTGGAATCTGCCGCTGCACTACGGCTCTCAATCCGAAGAGCATCTGGCCGTGCGCCGCAGCGCCGGCATGTTCGACGTGTCGCATATGGGAATTCTCGACCTCGGCGGCCCGCGCGTGCGCGAGCTGCTCGCCTTGATTCTCGCCAACGACGTGACAAGGCTGCAAACGCCCGGGAGCGCCCTGTATACCTGCATGCTGCTGCCGAACGGCGGCGTCATCGATGATCTGATCGTCTACTACCTCGCAGAGGGCTCGTTCCGGCTCATCGTGAATGCCGCCACGTGCGCCAAGGACCTCGAGTGGATCGAAGCGCATGCGCGGCCGTTTGCCGTGAGCGTGGTCCGGCGTGCGGAACTCGCCATGATCGCGGTCCAAGGGCCGGAAGCTCGGGCACGAGCCGCGGCGCTGTTGCCGGCGGCCGCGCGCACCGCGGCGCTTGCGCTGCGGCCGTTTCAAAGCGCGCAATTCGGTGCCTGGTTCTTTGCACGCACGGGGTACACGGGCGAGGACGGTTTCGAGATCCTGTTGCCCGCCGCGCAGGCCGAGTCGGCCTGGCAGGATCTGCGCGCTCGAGGCGTGATCGCGGCCGGGCTCGGTGCCCGCGACACGCTGCGCCTGGAGGCCGGGCTCAGCCTGTACGGCAACGAACTTGACGCTGACCATCATCCGTTCGAGTCGGGGCTCGCCTGGACCGTGGCGCTCGAGCCGCGCGAGCGGGACTTCATCGGTCGCGCAGCGCTCGAACGCGCCCTTCAGCAGGGCTGTGATCGCTTGGTGGGCTTGCTGCTCGAGGATCGCGGGGTTCTTCGCGGCGGCCAGCCGATCGCCTGCGCGGCGCCCATCGACGGCGCGGCGGTCCTTTGCGGCAGGCTTACGAGCGGGACGTTTGCGCCGACGCTCAAACGCTCGATCGGACTCGCGCGTGTTCCCCGCGAGGTCGGCGGACGCGTCTGGGTCGAGATCCGCGGGGCCTTCCATCCCGCCTCGGTCGTGCAGCCGCCATTCGTGCGCCACGGAGCGGTGCGTATTTCCCTTCCAACCGCGGAGCCGCTTCCATGAGCCAAATCCTCGATGAGTTGAGATATACCCGCAGCCATGAGTGGGTGCGCGACCTCGGCAACGGGGTCGTTGAAATCGGCATCTCCGATCACGCCCAGGCGGCGCTGGGAGACATCGTCTTCGTCGAGACTCCCGAGGTCGGGCGCCCCGTGACCGCCGGCGGCAACTGTGCGGTCGTCGAGTCGGTCAAGGCCGCCTCGGACGTGTACAGCCCCGTGGCCGGCACCGTCGTCGCGAGCAATGCCGATCTTGCCGCTCAGCCGGAACTCGTGAACCAGCAGCCCTACACCGCCGGCTGGCTGCTGCGCATCGCGGTCGACGACACCGCGGCGAAACCGGTGCTGCTGAGCGCAGCCGGTTATCGGGAATTCACGGCCACGGATGGACCGTAAGGAGCCACGATGCCTTTCATCCCACATACGCACGACGACGTCACGGCCATGCTCGATACGATCGGCGTCGGTTCGCTCGACGATTTGTTCGATGAAATTCCGGCGCCGCTCAAGATCGAGGCGTTGCGCGAAATTCCGGCGGGGCTGTGCGAAATGGACATCGACCGCCTCATGCGCGAGCGCGCCGCGCTCGATGCTCCGCCACTTTGTTTCATCGGCGCCGGCGCCTACGAACATCACATCCCGGCACCCGTGTGGGCGCTCGCGACGCGCGGTGAATTCTACTCCTCGTACACTCCGTATCAGGCGGAGGCGAGCCAGGGCACGCTGCAGGTCATTTATGAATACCAGTCCATGATCTGCGCGCTGACGGCCATGGACGTCGCCAACGCCTCACTCTATGACGGCGCCTCCGCGCTCGCGGAAAGCTGCCTCACGGCCGTGCGCGTCAATCGTGCCTCGAACTCCCGGCGCATCCTGATGCCGCGCACGGTCAATCCCATCCACGGGCGGGTCACCACGGCAATCGCGGGCAACCAGGGCATCGTGCTGCAACCCGTGGCCTTCGATGCCGACTCAGGGCGTACGGCGCTCGATTCTCTGCGGCCCTACGAGGGCGAGGATTTTGCGGCTCTCGTCGTGCCGCAGCCGAATTTCTTCGGCACTCTCGAGGACGTGGATGCGCTCACCGATTGGGCACATCGCAATCGCATGCTGGTCATCGCCGCGGTCAACCCCACGGCGCTTGCCATTTACAAGCCGCCCGGCGAATGGGGCTCGCCCGGTGCGGCGAAGCGGGGGGCCGACATCGTGTGTGGCGAAGGCCAACCCTTAGGGATACCCCTCGCCGGCGGCGGTCCGTACTTCGGCTTCATGGCGACCCGTTCCGAGTTCGTGCGGCAGCTGCCGGGCCGCATCGTCGGACGCACGCTCGACGCGGCCGGACGACCGGGGTTCAGCCTCACGCTGCAGGCCCGTGAGCAGCACATCCGGCGCAGCAAGGCCACCTCGAACATCTGCACGAACCAGGGCTTGATGGTCACGGCCGCGACGATCTATCTGTCGCTGCTCGGCGCTCAAGGTCTCGCCGAGGTCGCCGAGGCCTGCCGGCAGCGCACGGCGCAGCTCGTACAGGCGCTCGGCCGCGTCGCGGGCGTACACCCGGCGTTTCCGGAACCGCGCTTCCATGAAGCCGTGCTCGCGCTGGACCGACCGGTCGGGCCGGTCCTCGAGGCCCTGGCACGCCGCGGGATCGTCGGGGGCCTGGACCTGGCAGAGCACTATCCTGAACTCGGGCCTGCGCTGCTCGTCTGCGCGACCGAAACCAAGACGAGCGCCGACATCGACACCTATGCGCAGGCGCTGCACGAAGTCACGAACGAACCTGCCAGCGACGCCGCTTAGGAGCCAGCCATGTCCGCCTCGGAAGGATCGATGCCCGCCTTGGAGCTGCGCGAACCGCTCATATTCGAGCTCGGCCGACCCGGCCGCGCGGCCCGCAGCCAGTTTCCGCCGCGGTCCCCGACGCGGCCAGACCTGCCGGCCGCGCTGCGGCGCGACGCTCCGCCGCGATTGCCCGAAGTGTCCGAACTTCAGGTCGTGCGTCACTTCACGCGGCTGTCGCAAATGAATTTTTCGATCGACACGCACCTGTACCCGCTCGGTTCCTGCACGATGAAGTACAACCCGAAGGTCTGCAACAGCCTCGCCATGCTGCCGCAGTTCCTGGCGCGTCATCCCTTGGGCTCGGAACCCCAGGGGCTGCTCGCCTGCCTGTACGAGCTGCAGGACATGCTCAAGGCGATCACCGGGATGGCGGGTGTGAGCCTCACGCCCATGGCGGGGGCCCAGGGAGAGTTCGCGGGCGTCGCCATGATCCGCGCCTATCACCGCGCGCGCGGCGACCACGCACGCACCGAGATCATCGTGCCGCAGGCGGCGCACGGGACGAATCCCGCGACGGCCGCGATGTGCGGATGCATCGTGCGGGAAGTGCCCTGCGACGCCCGCGGCAACGTCGACCTCGAGGCGCTGAAGGCCGCGTTGAGCGCAAAAACCGCCGGCATCATGCTCACGAACCCCTCGACGCTCGGCGTATTCGAATCGCAGATCACGCTGATCGCCGAACTCGTGCACGCGAGCGGCGGCCTGCTCTATTACGACGGCGCCAATTTGAACGCGATCCTCGGCAAGGTGCGCCCCGGCGACATGGGCTTCGACGTGATTCACATGAACCTGCACAAGACTTTCTCGACGCCCCACGGCGGCGGCGGCCCGGGATCCGGAGCTGTCGGCGTCGGCCCGCGCCTGCTGCCGTATCTTCCCATACCGATCGTTGGCAAGATCGGGTCGCGCTTTCGCTGGCTCACCGAGCGCGACGTCCCGCAGTCGATCGGGCGCCTGTCGGGCTTCATGGGCAACACGGGCGTCAACCTGCGCGCTTACGTGTACATGCGCATGCTGGGACGCGACGGCATGCGGCGCGTCGCGGAATTCGCCACGCTCAACGCCAACTACCTCATGAAGCGGCTCGAGGCCGCGGGCTTCGAGGCGGCCTATCCGCAGCGCCGGGCGAGCCATGAATTCATCATCACGCTGCGCCGCGAACACGAGCGCCATGGCGTCACCGCCATGGACTTCGCAAAGCGCCTGCTCGACTACGGCTACCATGCACCGACGACCTACTTTCCGCTGTTGGTGCCGGAGTGCCTGCTGATCGAGCCGACGGAGACGGAAACGAAGGAGGACCTCGATCGCTTCTGTGCGGCCATGATCGCCATCCGCGAGGAGATGACCCGCAATCCCGCCGCGCTCATGGCCGCCCCGCAGGCGCTGCCGGTCCGGCGTCTCGACGACGTCCGCGCAGCGCGGGTGCTCGACATCGCCTGGAAGCCTCGCTGAGCGGGACGCCCGCCATGGACAACGCGCGAAACTGCGCGCCTATCAGAGTCTTGGCATCGCTGCGTTCATTACGCCGGTTTTGATCTCAGACCATAACCAACCAGTATTTCCGGGATTTGATATCCGCATGCATGATCATGGCCGGTCCCCGATTGGCGGCGGATGGTCTGATCCGCCTGGACGCACGGAATTAGTATCGAGTCCATCCGCCGCCTCGGGCGACCACCAATCCGCTCCGAGGCGTCGAGAACCCCGGGTGGGGTGCACCTCAGTCAGCATTTTTTGACCTTTTGTCACTTTTTCGATATTTCTTGTCATCGTGTCGAGAGAGTGACATTTATCGAAAAGTGAATTCCAGCACATGGGCACCCGAGGCGCGTGCAGGGCGAACTTGCCCACCCACTCCGCGGGTCGCGCCGGCGCAGCAGCGAACCGTCGCACCGGCAAACCGCTCCGGCGAACCGCTCCGGCAAACCGCTCCGGCGCACCGTCGCTCCGGCGAACCGCTTCGGCGAACCGCACCGGCAACCGCACCGGCAACCGCTCCGGCGAACCGCTCCGGCGAACCGCTCCGGCGAACCGCTTCGGCGGGACTACTTGCCCGCCGGCTGATCCGACCGCGGCCGCTCCGGCACCGCGTGCTCGTGCAACGCCGCGTCCTGGATCAGCAGCTTGCGCACATAGAGAAAGCGGATGTTGTCGTATTCGAACGGTGAGCCCGTGGAGTAATAGCGGAAGCTCACCTGTGACCGCTGATCGACGGCGTCGACCACGCCGAGGGCATAAGATTGATCGTCGCGGTACAGATTCGCGATGTTCACGCCATAGGACAGACCATAGTCGCCGAGCAGCCCGACTCCCTCGCGCAGCGTCGACGGTCCCAGCAGAGGAATGATGAGATACGGACCTGGATGCAGGCCCCAGGACGCGAGCGTCGTCCCAAAGCCGGTCGGCACTGCGATCACGTGAAGGCGAGTCGCGAAATCGAACAACCCCCCGATCCCGATCGTGCTGTTGATCACGAATCGACCGAAGCTGCGGACTCCCCGTCCCAGTCGGCCCTGGATCGTATAATTGACCATCGTGTCGATTTCGCGAAGATTGTCGAAAAAATTGTGCACGCCGGTGCGCAGCGGCGAGGGAAGCCGCCCATAGCCGTTCGCGACCGGCAGGAAAATTGCCGCGTCGAAACGCGCATTGAACCGGTACGTGAATCGGTTCACGCGTTCAAATGGGTCATAAGTCGTGATCGGCGGCGCATCGGCGGGCGTCAACGGTGGCGGCGCCTCACCCGTCGCCTGCTCGCTCTTCACCTGCTGCTTGGCGCGAGCCACTGCATCGGCCTTCTGAATGGCGTCGGCGACGTCGGCGGCCGGCGTCGCCGCGGGAAGGCGGTGGGTCGCGATCCCGTCGGTTGCGCAACCGGCAGCAAGTCCAAAGGTCCCGATGACGGCCATCCACCCGGTACGCATACGGGTCAGGGAGCGTTGCCGTGCCACTGGCCCGCCAACATGGCTAGCATGTCCGCGATTTGAGCCCGACCCCCCAGATTGCCGAGATGGCCGCCGTGATCGTAGACGACGATGCGAGACCCCAGCGTGCGTTTCAGCCAGTCGAGTTCCTCCGCGTCGAGGATCAGATCATCCCGATTGGTCTGCACGTAGTAGTCCTGGTTGGTTTGCAGCTCGTCGCGGATGATGTCGAGGCGGTTGTCGGCAACGAGCGATGCGCGCGTCGCGTGCGGACGATGCGCGAGATAATACGGAAAGAAGACCCGATCGAGATACGCGGAGAACGGCGTCGCGCGCAGCCGGCGCTCGATCGCATCGAGCGGCTGTCCCACGCGCGGAGGGCTGCCCGGATTGAACAGCACCCCGGTCTTCGCATACAGGTCGCCGGCGAAGAACACATTCATGAGGTCGAGCCGAAACGTCAGGGCGATGGCCGCGGAGAACTCCTGATCCGTCGTGAGCACGGCCGTCGCGGCGCCCAAGATGTCGCTCTGGTCGATCTGCAAGGAATTGGCGGCACGATAGAAATTCGCGAGCTGGGCGAAGAGTCGTTCGTAAAGTCGTTCGATTCCCGCCTCACCGGTGCCGATGCTGCTGAGGAACAGCGCGTCGAGACGCGCCATCGACGCAAACAGGCTCACGGGGGGTTCGATCATGACGGCACGACGGATGTGCAGCTCGCCCTTGCGCGCATCGATCGACTTGACGATACCCGCATGCGCCGCGCCGAGGCTGTAGCCGAGCACGTCGATAGCGGTGATCTCCGGATGGTGTGGCAGATGACGGACGATGCGCACCATCGCATCGTAGAGATCCTCACCGTCCTGCTGCAGATCGCCGGCCACGCCGGTACGCGACGTGGACACGATGAAGCGCGGAAAGGTCGGCGACGGAAACGTGAGCACGTGGTAGCCCGCACCGTACAGCGCGCCGCGCAGCGTCGCCACGGAGGCGGCATTGCCGTCCGCACCGGTGCCGGCGATCACGATCGCGAGGGGCGCCGGATGTGGCTGCGCCGAAAACCAGACGCGCAGCTGCCGGTCGAACCACAGCACCGTCGGGGTTTGCAGCGCCCACGGCATCTTCGCGTCGATTTCGAGCAGCGGCACCGCCGCCGGCATTGGCGCGATGTCCTCTGGTGGGGTACCGAATACGGTGGCGCGGAGGCCCGCGGGTCCGGCCAAACCGGTCGCGGGTCCGGCCAGGCCGGTCGCGGGTCCGGCCAAGCCGGTCGCGGGTCCGGCCAGGCCGGTCGCCGAACCGACCGAATCCCCCGACGGGGCGGTCGCGAAGCCGGCGGCCCTCGCCTCGCCCGACGACAGACAGAGCGACGACAGACAGAGCGACGATAGACAGAGTGCCGTCACGACGGCGGCCGCCGCACGCCGTCGGTGCATGATCGCTGACTTCAGTTCGCAATGCTCATGGGTATAGTCCCATGCTGACATGCGTTTGCGCCGCCGGGAGCCGCCTTACCGACTTGTGGTCGGTAGGAAATTTCCGACGCGGCGAGCTGTCATGCCGGGCCGCGAATCGGTATATTTGCGCTCATCCCGCGTTTTGGGCTTATCCCGCGTTTTGGGCTCATCCCGCCTTTTGGGCTCATCCCGCCTTTTGGGCTCATCCCGCATTGGACGGTGTGCCATGCACGAGCTGCTCGATCTCGACCGCTATCCCCTCGATCGAGCCGATTCTGCCGACTATGAGCGGCTCGTGCTGGACTGCCGCCGCCAGATGGAATCGCAGGGCATGTTCAATCTCGACGGTTTCGTGCGCCCGAGCGCGATCGAGCGCGCGGTTGCCGAGTTAGAGCCGCTCACCGGGCCCTGCTCCTTCACCCACCAGCGTCAGCACAACGTCTATTTCGAGAGCGCAGTTCCCGGACTCCCGGAACGGCACGCGGCGCTGGCGACGGTGGACAGCGTGCATCATACGCTCTGCGACGACCAGATCCGGCATACCGTGATCCACACGATCTATGAATTCGAGGCGCTGCCCGCGTTCCTCGCCGCCGTACTGCAACGGCCCAAGCTGTACCGGATGGACGATCCGCTCGGGCGCGTGAACGTCATGGAGTACCGCCCCGGCGAAACCTTGAACTGGCATTTCGATCGCTCCGGGTTCACGGTGACACTGCTGATCCAGGCCCCGGAACGAGGCGGCGAATTCGAGTATCGGCATGCGCTGCGCAGTGATTCGGACCCGAACTACGGGGGAGTGGCGCAGGTGCTGGGTGCCCTCGACCCCGAGGTGCGGGTCAATCCGTTGGCGCCCGGAACGCTCAATGTCTTCGCAGGCAAGAACACCCTGCATCGAGTCGCGAAGATCCGCGGAACACGCAATCGGCTCGTCGCCGTGTATTGTTACTACGAACAGCCCGGCGTGCGCTTCAGTCCTGCCGAGCGCATCGGCTTCTACGGTAGGGCCGACTGAGTCCGCATCGACCCGGCGCGCCGGCTGACTTCGCATCGGCGCGGCGCGCCGGCTAAGGTCCTTGTCGCGAGCGCGCCGGCTGACTCCGCGTCGGCGCGGCGCGCCGGCTACAGTCCGTGTCGCGAGCGCGCCGGCTGACTCCGCGTCGGCGCGGCGCCAAGCATCGGGCGTGCATCGACGCGATTCGACCCGTCGCCTGCATTGCAGTGGCGCGAACACTCCTGGTAACTTACATGCCTGGGGGATCAGCACCACGGAGTTCAGCATGCGTCGACAAACGACATACACGGCGGCCGCAGTTCTGGCGCTCGGCGGCCTGACGAGTTTCTCTCTCTGCACGAGCACGGCGCTCGCGAAACAGACGAAGGAGGAACAGGAAGTCGATTATCGGCAGTCGATTTTCACCGTGATGGCCGGGAATTTCGGTCCGCTCGGGGCCATGGCGGAGGGTAAGATGCCGTTCAATGCGGACCAGGCCAAGCTGCGCGCCCAGCGCGTCGCGTTTCTCGCCCCACTGCTGAAGGAAGCATTCCCGCCGGAAAGCAACGGAGTGGCT
>Ga0209611_10005793_pt1 | contig 20537 bp, 18 predicted proteins | sample S1TSphgellanicum_3_FD_187693 | JGI IMG/M metagenome (GOLD analysis project Ga0209611, IMG submission 187693) | Host-associated microbial communities from peat moss isolated from Minnesota, USA - S1T2_Fc - Sphagnum magellanicum MG (SPAdes) (version 2) | ecosystem: Host-associated > Plants > Peat...
AAATAGAAGCAGTGCTCAACAGCCATGCTCAAATCCAACAAACCGTAGTTATTGCCACAGAAGATCTGACTGGAAACAAACGCTTAGTAGCCTATGTAGTCAGTGAAGATGAATCACTCAGTACCCAGCAACTACGTGAATTCCTGAAGTCAAAGCTACCAGAATACATGGTGCCGTCTGCCTTTGTCACCTTAGACACCTTACCCTTAACACCCAACGGTAAAGTAGACCGTAAAGCCCTACCAGCACCTGATGGGGAAATTAGCCGAGAACAGGAATACGTCGCACCACGTACAGCAATTGAACTGCAACTGACTCAAATTTGGTCATCCATTCTGGGTATTGCTCCAGTGGGAGTTCGAGACAACTTCTTTGAACTTGGGGGTCATTCCCTTCTAGCTGTCCGCCTAATGTCCCAGATTCAACAACATTTCCAGATCAATTTACCTTTAGCTACCCTTTTCCAAAATCCTACCATCGAACAACTAGTACATCTTCTCCATTCCTCACCAGATTCTTTACCTTGGTCCACACTAGTACCCATCAAATCTCATGGCAATAAACCACCTTTGTTCTGTATTCATCCTGTGGGGGGAAATGTCCTTTGCTATCAGGATTTAGCCTCTTATCTAACTTTAGAACAACCATTCTATGGATTACAAGCTGTTGGTCTTAATCCTCAAAATCAACCTCATACTAGTATTGAACAGATGGCAACGCACTATATCCAAGAGTTACAAACTGTTCAACCGCATGGTCCTTATTTTCTCTCTGGCTGGTCCTTCGGTGGCTTGGTAGCTTTTGAAATGGCGCAACAACTTTCCTACCAAGGTGAACAGATAGCTCTGCTGGCTCTCATAGATACTTATCCAATTTCTCAAGAACCAGAAGACGATGCTGCCCTATTAGTAGCGTTACTCAGAGAAGATTTGGATATCTGTTTAGAGCAACTGCGGCAATTTGGACTAGACGAGCAGCTAAACTATGTAATAAAACAGGCTAAACAGAAAAATCTCGTTCCAGAGGATTTTGACTTAGCTCAAGCTCGCCATCTTCTGAAGATTTGCAAGCTCAACATTCAAGCCAGTCAAATTTACCAACCTCAATATTACTCAGGCTCAGTTGTTCTATTCAAAGCCAGTGAAACTGATGCCGACCTTGAATTTACCTGGAATGAACTAATAGAATATCTAGAAACTTACGTGGTTCCTGGTAATCATCAAAATATGCTCCGATCAACTCATGTCAAGGTACTAGCGGAAAAACTCCAAAAATCTCTTGAACAAGCACAGACCAATCAATTAGAAAAATGAAATGCTCAAACCACTCAAAATTGAAGGAATGTCCATCTTTGTTCTGGTCTGGTTGGGGCAATTAGTCTCCGTTTTAGGCTCCAGTCTCAGCAACTTTGCCCTAGATGTTTGGGTTTATCAGCAGAGTGGTTCCGTTACCCAGTTATCCTTTCTGATTCTGTTCACTACCCTCCCCCTAGTAATAATTTCTCCCTTTGCTGGTGTCTTAGCAGACCATTGGAATCGCCGTTGGGTGATGATTCTCAGCAATTCCGGTGCAGCTTTAAGTACCCTGACTATAGCCTTATTACTGGTCACCAGACATATACCACAAATCTGGCATATATATCTAGCAACTGCCGTAAGTTCCAGCTTTAGTGCTTTCCAGTGGCCTGCTTATAGTGCCGCTACAACCTTGCTTGTTCCCAAAAAACACTTAGGTCGAGCCAGTGGAATGATTCAGTTAGCACAAGCCATAGCAAAACTCCTTTCTCCTATTCTCGGTGGTGTACTCCTAGGATTCATACAGCTATCAGGAATTTTTGTTCTGGACTTAAGCAGTTTTCTCTTTGCCTTAACTACCCTACTCTTGGTTCGGTTTCCCCAGCACAAAGTCACACAAAGCCAGCAACCCAATAAAACCTCACTACTCACACAAGCCCTTCACAGTTTCCATTATCTGAGGGTTCGCTCTGGACTCCTAGCGCTATTATTGTTTTTTGCTAGTAGCAACTTCCTTGTGGGAATTCTTCAAGTACTCACCTATCCCCTCATACTCTCCTTTGCTTCCCCAGCCCAACTTGGCACGATCATGTCTTTTGGCGGTGTGGGCATGATCACAGGTAGCCTGGTTATGAGTATTTGGGGAGGTAAGCGGCAAAAATATATCAATATATTATTCGGCTTTATGCTGCTTCAAGGATTTTCCATGATGGTTGCAGGACTTTATCGTTCAATTTTTATGTTTGCCACAGCTGCTTTTCTATTTTTTCTTGGACTCCCTTTTATCAACAGTTGCGCTCAAGTGATTTTTCAAAAGAAAGTTGCTCCCGATGTCCAGGGAAGAGTCTTCTCCCTTAATAGTGCAATCTGTGGCTCCTGTTTACCCCTAGCTTATCTTGTTGCAGGTCCCCTATCTGACAGAATATTTGAACCTTTGATGACAGTAAATGGTTCCTTAGCCGGAACCATCGGACAAGTCATCGGTACCGGACCTGGGCGAGGTATTGGTCTGATGTTTATTGTTTTGGGAACCTTAACTATGTTGATCACTATTATTGCCTATCAGTATGCTCCGTTAAGGTTGGTAGAAGATCAATTGCCCGATGTCGTCTATGAGGATGTTTGAAAAGTTAATAGTTGCGTAAAAAAAGGCTCTCTGGTATAAGCTTATGTATATCAAACGGGCGCATTTCCCTTGACTGTAACATTGAGAAAAACTTATGTATTACTCTCCCAACCCTTCCTTTCTCTCTGATGTACTAGATGGATTGAGCATTTTGTTGCCAAATTTAGTGATATCTGTAGTTGTCTCTGTTATTGGTTCTATTGTGTTGACTGTGGTTACTTACTGGCTAAGTTTTGCTGTAGGGCTTCCCATCATTCCTTTTATGTTTATCCTAGTGTAGGAGTTAGTGAGATTCAGCAAGTAACCAGAGTGTTTTCCGCCCACACCACTCCGGTGTGGAGTTGTGTGTTGCAAGATGCTCACTGGTACATTTGTGTAGCCTTGAGTATGTGATAGGTAATAATCAATTGGGTAAGGGCAAGGGGATAACTCTGGAGTGTTTCTCCAGTTGTCCCAGCGATTTTGCCTAGTTCGGGGTTACTCTCGCGATCGCATATACTTCGTAAATAGGGCATATCAGAACAGATAATATGCTCTAGTTTATTCACCTGTTCCAGGGTGGCATGACCGTCCACCTCCAGGACATCTACGGGTTTACCCATATCTCGACCTAGTTCCAAGCGGATGGCTGAATTGGAATCACCGCTCTGGTGGATAATCTGGGTGAAGTCTGGGTGAGGAATTGTTGGTCGTAGGACTAGACGCACATTCAGGTGTCCATTGGTTTCATCTGCATCTTCTTGGGGAGGGTAGAAACTGACTACTATATCTGACCACTGTCGCTGGGGACGGATAAAACTTTCGGAATCATGCTCGCGTTTTTCTAGTTCTGCTAGTACTTGCTCTGGTGTATAACCGCGCTTTTGGGTATCTCGCTTAACTTTCCACTTTGCCCGGAGGGATTCTGGGGGAGCAAGATAAACTTTGACATCGTAGGAGTCACGGGCAGCACGGGTGGAATAACCAAGTAATCCCTCAATAATTACATATTTACTGGGCTTAATATACTGAGGTGGTTCAAAGGTACCAGTTTTGTGGCTGTAAACTGGTTTGAGAATTGGCTGTCCTGTGCGTAGCAGAGACAGATGTTGCTGCATAATATCCAAATAATTACACTCAGGGTGTAAGGCAGTGATCCCCTGTTCTGCGCGTTGTGTACGGTCATAACGGTGGTAATCATCTGTACAAATAAGGGTAACATTTTCTGGACCAATTACCTGAGCGATCCCTTTGGTCAATGTTGTTTTCCCAGCAGCACTATCTCCGACAATACCAAGAATTATTGGACGGCTCATCATACCCCCTCTGACCAGAGCAAGTCTTTTAGATAAAATTTACGCGGGATGATCTCAATTCTAGAAGGAATATAGAAAACTAATTCTAGAAAAACTCTGGATGCAATATCTCTACACATACATGGCGGGAGCACTCTATGTATTGAAGACGTATGCCGGGTAAAATAGAGGGACTTCGAGCAGAGCAATTGCATTGTCTGCCCCAGCATGGCAAAAGATCAAAAATCTAAGAGGTATTTATGGGCAAACAAACACTAGGTCTAGAACAAAATTTGTACGATTATGTACTTTCAGTCTCTTTGCGGGAACCAGAAATTTTAACCCAGCTAAGGCTAGAAACTAATCACCATCCCAGAAGCATCATGCAAATTTCTCCTGAACAAGGGCAATTTATGGCGTTGCTGGTGCAATTGTTAGGAGCCAAGAAAACTTTAGAAGTGGGAGTATTTACAGGTTATAGTTCACTAGTAGTAGCCTTGGCACTACCACCAGAAGGGAAATTAGTAGCTTGTGATGTCAGCGAAGAGTATACAGCGATCGCTCGCCGTTATTGGCAGCAGGCAGGGGTAGCAGATAAAATTGATTTGCACATCGCCCCAGCCATAGAGACCTTAGATCGGTTACTGGCAGCAGGTGAAGCCGAAACTTTTGATTTTGCCTTCATTGATGCCGATAAAAATAATTACGATAGCTATTATGAGCGATCGCTGCAACTAGTGCGTCCGGGGGGACTAATTGCCATCGACAATGTTCTATATTCAGGAAGTGTCGCTAATCCCCAGGTGCAAGACAATTCAACTAAAAGCATTCGCGCTCTGAATCAAAAATTACACCAAGATCAGCGAGTTACCTTGAGTTTAGTCCCCATAGCCGATGGTTTGACTTTGGCATTGAAGAAATCCAAAAATTAAAATTCTCCAAAGCAGTAAGGACAGGAAACACCTGGTTGATACTGGGGTGAGGTCTTTTCTGCTGGAGAAATGGGACGGCCACAACCGCCACACATCTCATAACTCCCCTTCTCCAACCCATGACCTACAGCAACTCTCTCATCAAAAACAAAACACTCCCCTTCCCATAAACTCTCTTCCGGCTGGACTTCCTCTAAGTACTTGAGAATCCCCCCTTTCAGGTGATAAACTTCCTCAAAGCCCTGGGCTAGTAAATAGGATGAAGCTTTCTCACAGCGAATGCCACCTGTACAAAATAGAGCCACTTTTTTGTGCTGATTCGGGTCAAGTTCCTGGTTCACATATTCAGGAAACTCCCGAAATGTCTTAGTTTTAGGGTTTTTCGCCCCCTTGAAGGTACCAATATTCACCTCGTAATCATTACGGGTGTCAATCACCATAACTTCAGGGTTAGTAATTAAGTCATTCCATTCCTGGGGACTGACATAAGTACCAACCTGCTCATTGGGGTTGACTTCAGGTAAACCAAGAGTGACAATCTCTTTTTTTAACCGTACCTTCATCCGTTCAAAGGGAGGGATGTCTGTGTAGGATTCTTTATGTTCTAAGTCTGCGAGCCGAGGGTCAGCACGTAAAAACGCCAGCACCCCATCAATTGCCTGACGTGAACCGACAATCGTACCGTTGATACCTTCTAGTGCTAATAAAATTGTTCCCTTCACACCTTGGGCTAGACAGTAAGACACGAGCGGGTCTTGCTTGTCGGCATAATCTGGCAAGGTGACAAATTTATAGAGTGTGGCAACAACTTGAATATTTTCTGACTTCATCCTGTGGCAGAATCAAAATCTTGAGTTATAATCGTTAGAGCAGGTAAAAACACCTGCCTATTTAATTCTAAGGGGGTTTAGCTCAGTTGGTAGAGCGCCTGCTTTGCAAGCAGGATGTCAGCGGTTCGAGTCCGCTAACCTCCATTAATTGAAATTTGCGTAACAAGCTAATCTGGGGAATCCGTTAAACTATTCCTAGCTACGTAACCTGGAGCATGACTTGCCTAAATCGATTAGTTTTACTCAGCCACCGCTGAAATTTATTCCCCAGCGGTTCAACTTGTTAATCCTTCAGATTGTTTATTTATGGTTGCCCTTTGTTCTTCGGTTTCGGACTCGACCTTGGCTACCGACAGGTATTGTCCAAGTGGAAGCCAAGAACGCCCAAATATTAGCTGAACTCTATCAACAATTTCAGTCAGGGAAAATTCGGTTTCTGATGGCATTTCGTCATCCAGAGGTGGAAGATCCCCTGAGTATGCTGTATTTACTCTCCCGGATTGTGCCACGGGTAGCACGTGAGCAAGGCATTAACCTCAAGTCCCCCATTCACAGCCATTTTCTCTATGATCGGGGAATGACAATCTGGGCTGGGAGTTGGCTAGGTTGGTTATTTTCCCGTGTTGGGGGTGTACCAGTTCGTCGGGGAAAGCGACTAGACCGACAAGCTATCCAGATAGCACGGGAGTTGTTCGTCAATGCTCAAATGCCAATTGCTGTGGCTCCGGAAGGTGGTACTAATGGTCATAGTGGGATTGTCAGTCCCCTAGAGCCAGGTGTAGCCCAGTTGGGGTTTTGGTGTGTAGAAGACTTGCAAAAAGCTCATCGATTAGAGACAGTTTTAATTGTGCCCATTGGTATCCAGTATCGCTACGTTCAACCACCTTGGGCAAAACTAGAGTGGCTACTGAGTAAATTAGAATTTGATAGTGGGTTGCCAGTCCGGGAAATTAGTGCACCAGTCCTGCATCAGCCAGCGGAAATCTGCTACCAACGCCTATTCCACCTGAGTGAATATCTAATTTCTCAGATGGAAGAATTTTATCGCCGCTTCTATCATCTAGATATTCCCTCAACTATATCTGAGGATGAATCTGCTACTCCCAACCAACTGCTAATTACCCGACTCCATTGCTTAATGGATAAAGCTTTACAAGTTGCGGAACAATATTTTAACCTGCAAGCACGGGGTAATTTTATCGACCGTTGTCGTCGTTTGGAAGAGGCAGGGTGGAGTTATATTTACCGGGAAGATATACCCAATGTTCACAATTTATCACCATTTCAACGGGGACTAGCAGACTGGGTAGCAAAGGAAGCAGATTTACGGATGCAGCACATGCGGATAGTTGAAAGTTTCGTCGCTGTCACGGCTAACTATATTCAGGAACAACCCACCGCAGAAAGGGTTGCAGAAACAGCATTGCTAATATTTGATCTGCTATCGCGAATTCAGGATTCAACACTTCCGGGAAGACCCCGGTTAGGTTTGAAAGTAGCACAAATCACTGTCGGCGAGCCAATTTCGGTAACTGAGCACTGGGAAAGGTCTCAGTCTGACCGTCGTCAAGGTGTGAGTGATTTAACTCAAGATTTGTATGCCGCTTTGACGGGGTTGATAGTTTGAGATGTGTTTCCATGAGAAAAATCTGGCTGCTGGGTTTAACTATATTGAGTTTAGGAATATCACTGTTGTGGTTAGATGTGCGTTCTTCCCCACAGTCGAGATTTTCTGCACCCCCAAAAACCATCCGCTACCTTGAGCGCACTCTGCCCCAAGGTGTAGCTCACATTTTGTTGATTCCAGCTAATAGCGGATTTGTGGTGACACCGAGATTATCAGCTACAGTGAACACTGTAGAAGAATTTGCCCACAAACGTAAGGCGATCGCTATCTTAAACGCAGGTTTTTTTGACCCAGTCAATCAAAAATCTACATCCTATGTTGTTATTGCTAGTCAAGTGGTGGCTAACCCTAGGGATAATGAGCGATTAGTGAATAATCCCCAGTTAAAGTCCTACCTCAATGTCATTCTTAACCGCAGCGAATTTCGTCGCTACTTATGTGGACAGACTACCCGCTATGCCATTGCCCTGCACAATGAGTTACCATCGGCAGGCTGTCACTTAGTTGATGCCGTTGGTGCTGGTCCACGCTTATTACCAGAACTGACATCAGTACCAGAGGGTTTTGTGGATAATGCCAAGGGACGGGACGCACTAGGAACTAAACAGCCCAATGCCAGAACTGCCATAGGTATTACTCGTGATAACAGCATTATTTTAGTCATGGTGGCGCAAAAACCCTCACAACCCAATAACTCTGGAATCTCTCTACCGCAACTAAGAGATTTAATGAAAACCCTTGGTGCCTATGCAGCATTGAACTTAGATGGGGGTAGTTCATCTTCGCTGTACTACAGTGGTAAAACCTTTTACGGAAAAGTTGATTCACAAGGAAAGTTCATCAAGAGACCTGTCAAATCAGTTTTACTAATTAATTAACCTTGGGAACTGTGGTGTGTTCTAGAATTAAACCTTAACTTATGTCGGGGTTGAATTTCTATCAATCACCATCAAAGCCTATAGGTTTATAAACCTTTTACAGACAAAATCTTTTATTTACATTTACTTTATATTTTAGATTCAAATTTTCTTGGTCTAAGATGTGAGGTGCTGAAGAATATATAGGAATCCTATTTTATTTTTGAAAGAAACTCCGTACACCTCTAGTCCTCTTCCTGTTCCCTGTTAGGAGTTCCCTACCCACAGAGATAATTTCAGTAATCAAACCGGATTCCTATATATTGCATTAGTTAATAACTGATTAATACAGTAGAAATAATGTTCCTAGAAGAAAAACTTTTCTTACTAAGACCAGACAGATTACTTAGTATTCATCAACATGACAAATTACAAGAAATTAAGCTATCTGGGGTACTCAGTTTACTTCACACAGCTATTTTGGAAACTTCACTCGAATCTGCTCTAACTACAATTGAGGAGGCAATGAAAATACTTGAACCACTAAAGGTCAATAAATGCTCAGAAGTTTTGGATACTAACGTTTTCCTGGAGTTTTGGGAAATTGAAGATTTTGATACTTTCTTTCAGATAGAACATGTGGAAACTCAAGAACCTACAGCTTGTCTTCTTATGAGTATATTAACTGCCTATAAAACATGGATTCAGTTAGTTATCAATAATGATTCTGCAATGGCAGCACAAGAATTAGAAATTCAAAAACAAGGCTTCAAAAGTTGTGCAAACTTATTGGCTAGGATATTTAATGTTTCCTTGGAGAAATACGGTGAATAAGCTTGAGCCTTTAGAAATATGGAAAAGATCGCATTGGATATTTACAGTCTATATTCAGAGTCTTATAATTTCCTTACTAAGGTTTGAGATGAAAATCTTAGAAAATAGGATAGATGATGCAGCAATTGAACTACAAACAGCGACTAAACTAATCATTGCCTCAGCAGCAGCAATGGAGTTTGCTGCTGGTCTAACTAGAGAGCAGTACGAGGAACAGATACGTCCCATGATGATTCCACCTCACGTTAAATCAGATGATTTTAGCGGTATGATGCTTTGGGATCATGCTTGCCTGATCGGGATTTTCAAGAAAATATCTCCAATTTTCAAAAACCTAACCCCATCCTTACAATCTGAGCAAGCTGAATTTATATCAGCATACATGACACTTTCTGCTTCCCATAAGGCAATCTGTCAAAAATTTGTTGGGGATAACTCAGGTAGTTTAAGAAACATCAATAATCTGGCAGTAAAAACATTAAATAAATTTGAACATAATCGTCTGCAACTTATTTCTCAAAACCGGAAATGTGATGTTAGTTGTCCTTTGAACATGGGTTCCTAGAGCGCCGATTGAGAAGAGATTATTGACAAGTCAACTTCAACAACAACCAAAAGCTTTTGAGGGTCTATTAAACAGCCTGCGTGAGCGGATTGAAGGTGTGTTTAATGAGGTCTAAAATACTGACCTTTCCCGTTATCTTTTTATTCTAGCGTTGGCTACGCTAACGCTTACTATAACCCCCGTCCCAAAGTCCTATTATCTCATCAATGATTCTCATTAGAGGTTGCTTGTTAAGAATAAAGTTTTACTCGAAAACCATTATGAAGTTGAGGTTTCACGACTTAAGGGGAAAAATCAGGTCGAAAATACTCGACATAACTTAGAACGTCTACTGAGAAAGAAAGTTGACGCTCTTTGCGTCCATGTTACCGCTAACATGACCAGTCATACTCTGCGTATTTTTCTACGTCAGCGTTTTGGTATTGATGTACTTACTTTTGAACAGCATTCTCTGGCTTAATTCATATAAGCCGTATTATTATTTCCTGTCTGACCAACACCTGCTTACCTCCATTGCCATTAAAATGCTTGAAATCCTTGCTATTTCAACCTTTCCTGACATGAGGGGAAAATTCAAACTCCTAATAGTCAGCCAACTAATACCAATACTCTGTAAACTAGTAGAAACCCGAAATAATACAGGAAAATTCACCCAGGAGAAATTTCGGATCCATCAGCTCTTTCATAAAAAAACGGGAGCATGTCACCAATGCATGGGAGTATTTATACTCATGACTCAAAACGCTCTACTTACGGGCTTTCAACTACCTCATTGCCAAGGCACTCAATTTATGTATCTTCAAAAGTGACATGCTCCCAAAAAAACTCGGTAAGTGGGAAACGAGCGTGGCTTCAGAACAGAGAAGGGAAAAGACTCGCTGACTTTCATCGGCGTGGCGTTTCACCAAGTAACTCCTTTCGGGTAATGTTAGCTATGTGCAAAGCACACGCTTCGCGAACGACTTTTGTTTTGGGTCGGTACTTTCCAAACGACACTGGTTTAACCCATTAAGCCTGCTTAATCGTACACCTCCGGTGCGCCAAAGGCGAACGGTTCTAGAGCAAGGAATACCAAGCTATTCCTTGGTAGGTCTTTAACTCTTGCCTTAAACGATAGTACGCGGGGTACTGTGAGTTGGGTCAGATTTGAACTTTTTCAGAGCTTTACGGCTTTTAGGCGTGGGTTTCTGACGGGTAGAAACTAGTTACTTAAAGGCTCTAAACCCTTGTGGGAAAAAGCTTTTACCAATTATAAACCTGTTATTTCCATAAAACAGGCGGAAGAGGCAAAATTCCTAGCTGGGAAACCCATTATTTAAAATCATTGATTTTACCTTATTAGTTTAATGAACCAATTGCCATCTCTAAACTTGGCAATCACCCGCTTAGTAAACACTGGCACTGATAACTTTGCCATCTGGGTTGTCCAAGCTCCCTATCTCAGTGGTTACGTCCTGCGTGACTGTATATTTCCATCTGAACTCACTCAAACTTGGCAAGAGTGGCAGCTGCTGTTTGCTAGCCATAGCCGCTTAGATATTGGCAAAAATGCCACTCCTGTTCCTCCGATTGATTTAGGTTTGGCTACCAACTCTAACACTAGTCGCCTAATGCAATCCTTTGGCATGAATTTATGGCGCTGGGTATTCGACGGCGTAATTCTCAGCAGTTTAGATCACAGTTTGGGAATTGCCATGGGTCAGAATAAGCGTTTGCGCTTTCGCCTGGAAATTCGTGACCCGAATCTGGTAGCTCTACCCTGGGAAATTATGCAACGTGAACCTGGTCAATCAGCGATTTCCCTTTCCCCAGATATATTATTATTTAGTCGCAGTCACAGTGAAGTTAAACCGCTAGCAAATCTCTCAATAGATCAAACCTTAAATATCCTGCTAGTTTTAGGCTATGACAAAAACCTGAACTTGGAGCAGGAAGCAGCCATTCTCAAACAAACTCTTGTGGAAGGTGGTCTAGTGGGTGGCTACTCTACCGAGTATGTATCATGTTCTGTGAAGATACTACTGCAACCCACTCCCCAAAAATTGATTCAAGAGCTAGAAACAAAGGTATACAACCTCTTCTTTTACGCTGGTCACGGTTTACCCGGTGAGGATGGAGGCTTACTCTTCTTACAAGATGGCACTACGCTCAACGGTATCGAGTTAGCACAAGTATTAACAAATACAGGCATAAAACTAGCAGTTTTCAATGCCTGCTGGGGAGCACAACCTGCGGCGGTCAACGGCCAAGCTATACCTGCTAGTAGTTTGGCGGAAGTGCTAATTCGCCAGGGTGTTCCCGCTGTCTTAGGGATGCGCGATGGAATTACTGATGAAGAAAGTCATACTTTTATTAAAGCATTTGCTGTAGCCTTGCGATCGCGCAAGCCAGTTGATGAGGCTGTGGCAGAAGCTAGACAAAAGCTATTAGCACTGTACAGGTTCAATCAACCAGCCTGGACTTTACCAGTTCTCTACTTACACCCCAATTTCGACGGAGAATTAATTAAGAAAAGCGACGAGACAATCATACCGGAAACCAAGACCTCAGAAAAAAAACTGCGCGCTTATTTGCGACAGCTTTCAGCAGCAAGTACCACTAGGGTATTAGCATTTGGAGTCACTCGCATTGGTCGAGAGAAAGATAATCATGTTGTCCTCTCTGAACCCTGGGCTTCCAGACGTCATGCCGAAATTTTATGTCGGACTGTTCTGGCTGGTGAGATTACAGAACAAAGGTACTATCTCCAAGATAATTCTGGCTACGGAACTTGGATTTTAAATGCTGATCGTTGGGAACAAATTCTCCACAGGGAAATACACTTAACTTCAGGGACTAAGCTCAGGTTTGGCAACGCTAACGGCGAAACGTGGGAGTTTATTATTGAAGAGTAGGGGGGAGGCAGGAGGCTCCAGGGCAGGGACTTAACCTCTAGTCCCCAATCTAAAATTAGCACATCCAAAATTAGCCTATTTTTGCGGAAACTTAATTCTTCTGGTTGTAGCTGTCAATGATGCTAATAAATCGATTACGAGGCCACAAATGAGCGACAAAAATAATAGTTTCGATAGCTTCCACTTCCCACCCTCTGGGGTGGATCTAGATTTACTGGCAGCATTGCTCGAACCGGAGGATGCTACCTATCCCTGGAATCAGGCTGATGAGCAAGCAGAATCCTATTTTCACCACTTAGAACAGCAGTTCGATATCTCAGATTTGCCCTCGGAAGAACTGACAACCCAATCGCAGAATTTCTATAATCATCTTGACAATATATGGTGCAAGATCCGACTGCAGAAAGTTTTGCACAGTACCTTTACCATCAATATGCCCCACAGTTGGTTGGATGCGATCGCCCAAAAAGCGGTGAAGGCTTTTGCAGATGGGCAGTTGAAGACTGAGCAGTTAGTAGCGTGTGTACAGGATTTACTACCAAATTGGGGAGTAGACGACCTCCTGGTTTTAGCCCGTCCTGTTGCCTATGCCATGCGAAGTGGTGAACAGCAGGCAATCCCTAGTCAGGATTGGGAAAGGTTGTCAGAAGTAGAACAAGCAAAGGTGAGTTTAGCTATCGCTCACTATGCCTTGACGCAACTCAAAAATTTTGACAACCCCTAAATTATTTTGGACCGACAAACCGGGTAGCAAAATTCTGCGATCGCGTTGGGGACAGTGCTCTAGCTTTGAGAATGGCTGCCATTAAAAAGGCGTAAGATAACACCCCAACTACGGCTAGCAATAAATCATTAATTGAACTCATGGCATCCCATAGGGCATGGAGGGCAGCAGCACTCAAATAACCAACTGCCAGGATTTGCCAACTCATCATCGGCTTAAGAACAGCTAGACCAATAAAATAACCCAGATACCCACTGTAGGCCATGTGTCCTGCTACCGAACCTAAAATCCGTGGAATCAGTAATTGCAAACCCACTAATTGACCAGTTCCTAACCCCGCATACTGAGCAACGTTTTGGGTTGCCATTGGTACATATTGTCCAAGGGTTTCAAGTAAAGTAAAGCCCACAGCCGAGGCTGTTCCCAGGAGAATGCCATCTAGAGGTTCCCAAACCCCGATCCGTTCTCGCCAGGGTGAAGGTAAAAATTTGCCAGCCAGATAGGCTCCCAGTACTGGCAACACCTTGATTAATTCCTCCATCAACCCAGCACCAAAAAAAAACCTGACTAGTAATTCTGTAAAAGTGAGGGAATCCTGCGATGAGGGAATTTTGCCTGGGAGAAGTGTGCGGAATATGAAGATAAAATCCGGTAACAGGGGACTGACTAAAATCAGCATTGTCATCAGCCCCATAGTTATGAGTATCCACCAAGGTTTCTGTTTGCCGCAAAGTTGGTAGACAAAGTAGTACCCAGCGAAGGCTATGTAAGTAGCAACAATAATTTGATTGGCTTGGTTATGGCCTATGGTCGCAAACATCAGCACTACGAAGACTACCGTCAGTATACCTGGGATGAGGAAAGCTTTGCGGGTTAAATCTTTACCAGTGGAGATAATGGGAAATAATTGGGTAAAGCTAACGGAGTCCTGAGTTGAGACAGCGGGCAATGGTAAAGCTTGGTTATTGGTAATCACTGTGGCTGGGGTGACAAGTTCCGACTCGAATAGGATTTGCGGTCCCGCAGCCCCGAGGGAAAAGTGATCGCCTGGATGCAGTTCTTGACATCCTTGCAGTCGTTGTCCATTTAAAAAAGTGCCATTGGCACTATTTAAATCACAAAGTACCCAGCTGAGTCTTTTGTCTGGAGACGGAGGAAGGGGACGAACTACTGCATGACGACGAGATACCATTGAATGGACCAAGGCATCTAAGACAACTTGGCAGCTGGGGTCACGCCCAATTACCACATCTTCGCCTGGGAGTAGTGAGTAGGAGGATTGTATCCTATAATTCCTTCCATCACTAGACACTAGCCGCAGAAATGCATTATGTCTTGCGTTTTTGCCTGTCATTGAGTTAGTGTTTGTCTAAACTAATTTCTCTGATAATTTGGCTAGTAGACCTAACCTTGGGGACATCAAAAACAGCACCGCTAGGTCTAATATAACCGTATCTACTGCTCAAAGATAGAAATTTTCTCCCTAAAATTGAAAATTCACTCACCCAATGTTGCCTAAGGTATTCTTCTCAAGTTGGAGGGGAATCGGAAGGTAGTTGAGGTGTGTACGGAATTTTGGCAAAAATCAAATTATAATTCCTATATAGATGCAGAAAATCGTCTCAGTTGATACAATTTAATTACTGTAGGAGAGTCAAAGGAGAACAACGTGGTCCTAACAAAAGGCTTTGAGATTGAGATATATACTGGCACACCTCAAGGTGAAATCGTTGGACTCTCCGACAAAATTGTGGCAGGGTTAGCTGGATTTATGCGGGAGCCGGATAGCCGTAACGTAGAGTACATAACCAACCCTACCACTAGTTATGAGAATCTATTGTGTGCCCTGCTACGCCCACGCCGGACACTGCGAAACTACCTGCAACGCCTGGGTAATTATACTCTTGTACCCGGAAGTACCCTCTCATTGGGGGGGAGCGATCGCTTTTTCCGCTCTGACCCCCAAAATCCCTACCACGACTACATTGAGCAAACCTACGGTACTAAGGTAGTTACTGCCAGCGTCCATATTAATATCGGTATTAGTGATTTAGAACTCTTGATGCGGGCATGTCGGGTAATTCGTCTGGAAGCGCCTTTATATCTCGCCCTGAGCGCGGCATCTCCGTTTTTGGAAAGTCAAGCTACAGGTTATCACTCCACCCGCTGGGGCCTATTCCCCCAAACACCTGCAAATGTACCGTTGTTTGTCAGCCATAGCCATCATATTCACTGGGTTGAAGAGCAACTGGCAGCAGGTACAATGCAAAATATCCGACATTTATGGGTATCTGTGCGCCCAAATGGCGATCTTCGTCCCTATGACTTGAATCGGCTAGAGTTGCGAATTTGCGATTTAGTCACAGACCCAGTGGCTTTGCTAGCAATTACAGCTTTGCTAGAAGCACGGTTATTACAGATTATCGACAACCCTACCATTGACCCCCTGACCCAGAGTCCATTCTCCCCTGAAGAACTCATCACCTTGACGGTTGACAACGAACTCGCAGTGGCAGTGGCTAGTCTGGATGCCGAATTAAAGCATTGGCAAACCGGGAACACCATCCTCGCCCGAGATTGGATTGCCCAAATGTATCAAGAAGTTTTGGCTATTGCTAAACAACAGGGCTTTAGTTGTTTCCTCTCCCCACTGCACAAAATTCTGCGTGAGGGTAACGAGGCTCAACAGTGGTTACAGCTACACTCGGTTGGATTTGATGCTCAAAGGGTTGTCACCCAAGCAATTATTGCCACCCAAGAACGGGAAATTGAACTAGAACATGAGTTGTGTGCATCCCTAAGAGCATAATATGGGGACTAAGGGAACTCTGTTTAAAATATTTAATCAATAGTCTGGTAGTAGTAGTGATTAAAAAAACCTATTGATTGATAGGTACTCAACCAAACTCGATATGCCTCAGGTAGTCCTAGTTAACCCACAAATACCCCCCAACACGGGCAATATTGCTCGCACTTGCGCGGCTACTAACACTGAGCTACATTTAGTTGGTCCGTTGGGGTTTGAAATTAGCGATCGCTACCTCAAAAGAGCGGGTTTAGATTACTGGCCTTACGTGCAACTGTACTATCACGAATCTCTAGAGGCCTTTAAACAGTTACATCAGGAACGTAGTGGTAGATGGTTGGGTTTTAGTGTAAATGGTACTATAAATTACACTCACTTCCAGTTTCAAGCTGATGACTGGCTACTATTTGGCAGTGAAACCACAGGTCTACCCCCAACAGTTCTATCAGCTTGTGACAAAACTCTCTACATTCCCATGGCTCAACCTGGAGTCCGTAGCCTCAATTTGTCTGTCAGCGTAGCTGTGGGCTTGTTTGAAGCCCGTCGTCAGTTGAGTTAAGTAGGGTCTGCTGGAAAAAAACTCCACCAAGCGAATCCTGATGCCACACAGACCTAAAAATGATGGCTTCGGAGGTTATTTCTCTGATTCAACCCCAGATTTTCCACCTAAGTGCAGGTATTTTGGGCATCCATTTGCCTGGGGGTTGCACTTGTTTGGACTAAAAACCATTGAAACCCTTACCCTAAATAGGTTTTACCCTTATTCAGCCAGTCATAAGTAATTTCACCTAAAAAAAAAATTTCAATAAAATATAAGAAATTTGTATATAAAGTTAGAGCCAATATCAAATTTCAATGATAGATTTTGATGAATTTAGATCGCTTCTGGCAAAGCAATTAAATTGTCGAAACCTCTCACTGTAAAGCAATTGAGCCAAAATAGCTCAAATTTTACTAAAAACAGGCGCAAAGGAAGCTTTAGAGGTTGTACGGTTGTTTTTTAAGGAAACATCAACGTAAAGTCTCGTAGTGGTTAGGCTGATTGCCAAAAAACCACTTGAAAATATCTACAGTGGGGGACATGGCTTTTCCAGAAAACTCAGCATGACTGAAATAACTGTAAAAAGCGAAACGTCCTAGTGTGTGAGGAGTGATTCAGACAAGGAAAAACTAAAATCTTAAGGTTGTTAACTTGTCTAAATCAGAGAAGCAGGTTAATCTTACGTCAGCATCTCTGGTGAATGTGATCTCGATCTATAGTTCAATGATAAGTATCAAAAATCGAGATCAGTTAAGCGCTAGTGATCAATAGGAGGTCGTCTTTGAAACGAGCATTGAAAAAGAGAGTGAAAGCTGTGTTGAAAAATTCCCCGGGCTGTGACGATGCCCCGATAGAGCAGTTAAATGCCATCTATCCCAAAGCACATCGCCGGACACGAACCCAATTTGCCATGATTGGCTTGGCAATATCAATGGGAGCAACCAGCCTTTTGGTGACTCGACAAAGCGATCAAGCCCATGCAGCGACTCCTGTTGGCAGTCAAACGACCGCTTCAACAATTCCTGCTGCTTCTGAAACTGAGGTAAATCTTGCCACCACGAAAGTGAGTGTGCCAGAAAATACTGTGATCGTGGAACCACAAGTAGTTTCGCAAGTACCTGGGCTTGAAGCTAAATTACAAGTCGCAGCCAATGGGATAGCTCCAGTTAACAATCCCACCACAAATACAGCTAATCAACTAGCTGGGATAGAGCAGCAGTTTCCTGCCCAGGGTAGTATTATAACCGGGCTCACCACATCCACGAATAGCAATGAGGTGGATGCTCAACTCAAAACCCAACAGGAACTGTCCCTGAACCGACTACAGGAAAAATCAAACCGTTTAAGAAACAGTCTGGCTCAGTTGCGGTCTGAGGGAACCAAGGTGGCGGAAAATACCACCAGCGCTAGTCAAGCTAACTTGATATTGAGGTTAAAGCAGGGCAGAAACCTGCAAACAGCTACAGCAACAGTTACAACTCCCATAACCTACGAAGTTAAGCCTGGAGATACACTAAATGCGATCGCCAGCACCTACGGGATCTCCGTTTCCGAGTTAGTTAGGATCAATAACCTCAGTAATCCCAATCAACTGCACATCAACGAAAAACTGATGATTCCAGTTGTGAAGGAACAACAAGCTCCCATTGCTCAATCAATTGTCGTCCCATCTGTCAGTACTCCTACAGTAGCCATCACCCCGATGCGGATGCCTACAGTATCAGTTGTGGCATCCAACACACCGCTGGCACCTGTATCTATACCCGTCCCTGTTATTGCTAATGGTATGGGTGGCGATACTCCTATCCCAACGGCTGTGACTGAAACCCAAGTATCTCAACAACCAAAAGCAACAAAAGATACTGGGCTTCAAAGCTTAGAGGCGGAAATTGAGAGATTAAGGCAGAAGTATCGCGACCAGGAAGCTGGGTTGCCTGAGCCAGTGGTTCCTGAGGTATCTACTCCCTTAGTCAGAACTCGTAAATCTTATCCACAGGTAGCGGCAGTACCAATTCCTGTCCCCAAACCGATCCAGGGTAGTAATTATAACACTCAACCGGTCCAATCTATATACAATGTTAATTGGTCTGCCAGTGAACCAGTTAATCCGGCATTCATCCCTAATCAAGTAGTACCTCGTAGTGGGATCAGGAACTCTGACTCTCTGGGCAGATTGCGTGGAACGACTGTTTCTCCGCAGTTACCACCTTTGGCAGCAGTGGATAGATATCTACCCAGACCAGTAGATCCAGCTACACCATCTCCATTCACTTCATCTGTGGCTTATATCTGGCCAGCAAAGGGTGTTCTCACCTCTGGCTATGGGATGCGCTGGGGAAGAATGCACCGGGGTATTGATATTGCTAACTCCATTGGCACACCAGTTTATGCATCAGCTGCTGGTGTGATCGAAAGAGCCGGCTGGAATAATGGTGGCTACGGCAACGTTGTGGATATACGGCATTATGATGGCAGCTTGACTCGCTATGCTCACAATAGCCGGATCTTAGTGCGAGTCGGTCAGCACATAGAGCAAGGACAACAAATCGCTGCTATGGGTAGTACAGGTTTTAGTACTGGACCCCACAGCCATTTTGAAATCCATCCACCCGGAAAGGGAGCAGTTAACCCCATAGCCTTCCTACCCAATCGGCTGTAATTACTGAAGAGGGAGACAAAACTCCCTCCTCAAAACTAGCCGTAGCTGGATTTATGGGTTATCATAGCTAATAGCTAAAAAATTCGGCTCAGTAGCTCAGTTGGTTAGAGCACGGGACTCATAAGCCTGGGGTCGTTGGTTCAAATCCGACCTGAGCCATGCGTTAAATATTGGGAGCCTGCGGAGTGGACAGCCAAACTCCGGGAACTAAAAACAGATCAGAATCTGGTCCTTCTGAAAACTCACATGGGTGCAGGACATGGGGGTGCGCCTTGATTTTGGATAGGTTGGGTTTGGGGAGTAATTGATGCTGGATTAAATTCTGCTCCACCTAGCGTGTTAATTTTGTAGCGGTAGGAGGCGTTGCTGATTCGCGGTATGAACCGATAGCTGAAAGCCTCGAAAACTTCTTCGGGATTTCGACCAATCATACCCCTATTCAGCAACGCCCACTGTCCTCCTAAACTTTACCGTCGGTAGTTCCGAGCCGATAAATTTACCTTTCTCCAAACTCTACAGACTCGCGCATTTGATCGCCTACACTGACAATCAACCCAATGGTCACTAATACCCTCCGCTGGACAATCCGAGATCTTGATGCCATGCCCGATGATGGCGGTTGGAAACGGTATGAAATCATTGATGGAGAATTGTTTGTGACCCGCGCTCCCCACATTCGTCATCAGAGTGCAGGTGGCAACATCCATGTGGAACTAGAAATTTGGTCTAGACAAACCCAACTCGGTAAACCCTTCCAAACCCCAGGGGTGATTTTTACTCCCACGGATGCCGTCATTCCCGATGTCGTTTGGATTAGTCAGGAACGCCTCACCAACGGCATCGATGAAGCAGGACACCTGACTGTTGCCCCTGAACTGGTAGTTGAAGTTCTCTCTCCGGGTGAACTCAACGAACAGCGGGACAAGGAAGTGAAACTCAAGCTTTATTCTCTGCACGGAGTTCAGGAATATTGGATTGTCAACTGGCAATTGAAAACCCTGGAAGTTTATCGCCGCTCCGACGCCCAACTCCAACTCGTCGCCACCCTGCTCCAAGGCGACATCCTCACCTCACCCCTGCTCCCAGGCTTTAGCACCGAGATCGCTCAGATTTTTCTATGATAGTTCATTGGTCACAAGTTAAAATAGAAGTAATTTTGTCAATTCGTAATAGTATTTAATCTTTTGGTTTCTAAAATATCCTAGAATACTATTTTTATGCAGGTAATTAGTAGGATATAACACCTGAATAAGCCCGGAGACCGTACATAAGGTTAGATTGTGACACACTAGGGTACGGAAAATGGGTTCTATTCTTACTTGTTTTATTTTTAAGGTTATTAGCTGGGATTCAT
>Ga0209611_10005795_pt1 | contig 20533 bp, 18 predicted proteins | sample S1TSphgellanicum_3_FD_187693 | JGI IMG/M metagenome (GOLD analysis project Ga0209611, IMG submission 187693) | Host-associated microbial communities from peat moss isolated from Minnesota, USA - S1T2_Fc - Sphagnum magellanicum MG (SPAdes) (version 2) | ecosystem: Host-associated > Plants > Peat...
TTTCCCAAGTAAATGCCATTTTACCCATTTTAGCCACATGTTCGAAAACCTAGGCTTGCCCAAATTTTGCACTAGGCACAATGCATGTACCTACTAGCATACTCGATTACATAATGGTTTATCATGCATCATGTGGATTTACATGATAACATAATGGTTTTTCATGCATCATGTGGATTTACATGATAACATAATGGTTTTTCATGGATTATGTGGATTTACATGATAGTCATGTGAAATTACACAATGTAAAATCCTTTGTTGTGCCTCCTAAGGGGATGAAAAAAAAACCTACAAGATTATTTTTTCATGTATTTGAAAACATACACTATCTAGCTTGTGATATCAAAGAGGTATCATATAATAAATGAATAAAATATAAAATAAATTTTAAAAATTGCCTTCGAAGCAAAGCATTGCTTTCGAAGTGAAGCATTGCCTTGCTTTAAAAAGAGCCTAAAAAGGCCACATGAAAACCATTACATGTAAAAAAATATTAATATTTGTGTGAATAGGATTGTCATTGAAGACATTTAATCATCACCTTCTTACAAAGGGATATATTTGTTTTGTCTTATGAAAACAATTGTTTAATAATCCCATTTTTAATGTTGTGAAAATTGTAATTTCTTTTTACATTACATAGACTTTGTGAGGTTTGTGTAATGTACTTGACAATAAAAATAAAATTATGAGTAGGATATGATGACAACCAAAGGACAATTCATGAGTGAAATGAAAAAATGTGGGAATGAGGCATGTAAAAAATATTAACACTTTTGTCTATGGTCAAAAGCATATAGCATTGTGAAAACATATTTACAAAAGTGGAGAATGTGGGATTATAGATATGCATATCTTGAGAATTAATTGATCAAGATTTTGATTTTATACCTATATGTAATCAAAGTCTAATAAAATGATAGGAAAAAGATGAGAGGGTTTATATTTTTATAATTCTATGAAAAGAGAAAATGATATTAACATATGGGGAAAAAATAAAAAAATAAAGGTCAATGTATTAACAATGTAATCACTTTATAATATATATCATTATTGATCCTTTTGTTATATTATGCTAATTAAGTATTATTTAAATATTTTAAGGCAAACCCATCTTTGGGTGGTACCATTAAGAATGTCACACCTTAATTTTCTTAAACCCATCAAACATTGAAAATTCATAAGAAACATTTAGATTAATATTTTCATAAGTTTTTAATGAATGCATTTATTAGATTTCAAAACTTTTGAAAATTTTCAATAATATCAACAATATTGTATATTTTGATGTTCATAATCATTGCATTTAAAAAAAGTTTCAAGAATGTAACATTGGTTCTTTTTTTTGCACTTTTTAACCAATAACACAATTTGAAACATGATTTGAAATTTTTCTTGAGAATTTTTTTCCAAATGTAACTTTGAGGTCATTCTATATATATGTTTTTATTAAGTAGGTAATTGAATAAGTATAATTTAGTTATGAATTTTCAAAATTAAGGCTATTGATTTTTAAAGGGGCCATTTTAATTAAGAATACAAAATTTTAACAATCTCCATTTTTTTAATTCCAAAATAAATTTCAAGCCATATATTAAAGCATGCAATGGATAAACATGAAAAAAAAAAATTATAGTTTATGAAAATATTTAAAAGAAAGGGCCTAGGAAAATGATTTGGTCATTTTTGGTTCTTTAACCATTCCTTGAGGTGGTTCCTAATGGTACCATCCAAGGATGGGTTTGCCTTTTAACCAATCCAAATATGCCACATCAACTTGTCAATACAATTTCATGATTCCTTGTCAAAATTTTATCTAAATGTACCTAGCGGCACAATTCATCTTGAAAGTTGAGTAAAGAACATTGAATCGTAAGAGATACATGACAAGCTTTAATTTGTAAAGCATTTCTAGATTTAATTATCATTAAAATTGTAAGAATATAATGTTATTTGTTGTTCTATTTATGTTATGAATCAAGGTTTTTATTTGTTTCACAAAATGTTAGACCTTGATTTAAATTCAACCAAATTTATTGAAAATGATAAAATCTTTTGAAATGTGTTGTGCATTATGAGATTAAATGCATTATAAATTGTTAGGTTGGCATTTGCCTCCTTTTTGGTTACACTAAGTGTCATATTTTCATGGGCCTACTTACTTAATTCCTATTGAGTAATGTGTTCCATATTTCTTTGATGCCTTCCAACTAAGTGATGGGCAAACATTATAAGGAACATGGTGAATTATTCTTCATTTGTAAAAAAGAATTTTGTTGGAGGTTGATTATTTTTTTGTGTTGATGTATTTCAATATTGAATAGTGATAAGTAAAGGTTGAAAACTAAGATTAAAATAACAAAAAAACGATTTTTTCCTCAACTTTTATTTATGTTTTTCTTTTCTTTTTTTCCCTTTCCAAAACTGCAAAAAAGGTATTGAAATGCAATTTGTCATTTCAATGAAGGTAAAATATCATCATGAAATCCAAATCAATACTGGTATTGGCTCATATCAAGCTTCAAAAATCACAATTATCAATATTGGGAAATATAGTACACCACCAAAACTCAATGTAAATGCCCACCAACATTGATACTAACCATCTACATGCATATATTTACCTATCAACCACCCATTTTCTATCTTCTATTATGTATATAAAATATTTTCTTTTACAATATAGGTTATCATTTGATGAAACCCAACATCAATACCATTGGAATACAATTTGAATCCACAATTGAGTTGTAATGGGTCTCCAATGATGGAATACAATTGTGTCAAAATAAATCATAGAAGACACTCTTGATGAATCAATTGGAATTTATCTTATTTGAACCAATGATAATGAAAATGGACATAATGGATTTCATTAAGGTTTTGAAGTTTAACACCTTAAGTTAAAATAACCTTCAAATGGCCTTAGCATAAGAAAATTACCAATATTGTTCAGTAGGTACCATGCTAAAACCGATATAAATACTTATCTTTTAAAAATAGGGGACATCCACATTTTGTTGTATGAAATGAAATAATTTGAAAATTCATGAATTGTTCATGGTTTACCTATTATGCAATTTTAAATACTTTTATGTTGTTTGAATGCCAAATGGTTGACAATGTATTTTAATTTTTTCTGTAAACAATTGGTTCATGCAACATGTTACACAAAGTGTGATTCTTTGAAAATCTATGAAATGTTAATGCTTCATATTCAATTCCAATACTTTTGGATGGTTGTAAAATTATTATTTTATATATTCTTAAATCAATGCCTTTAATATTCCAACTATACTTGAGTAATAGGATTGAAAAAATGTTTTTTTCTCAATATAATCATGTTGTTTAATAGTTTTCATTACTTTCCAAATGTTACAAAATGGGTAACATGATTGGCCAACCTTCATTCAAGGTTTGACCTTCCAAATATTCACACTTTGTTTGGTGATTCAATAAATTAAAAAATAGATAATTAATTGTTTTCAAAAAGTTATTTTTTCAAAAAATATTGTTTATTGTTAAACTATGAATAATTGTTTGAGGATTTTAATTTGCTAATGAAAATTATTCAAAATTCAAATGAAGATTTCCTATGAATTTGTCGGTCTATGAAATTTCTTGAAATTTGGAAACAAGATTATTTGAAGATGAAAATTTGAAAAACCAAATACTTGACAATAATTTTTTTGAAAATCCTATTTAGTGAATATAATATATGTTATATTGACAAGCATTAAATATAATGCTTGTGTGGTAATTATTCATTGATAAATTAAAATTTTCAAAAATATTAAGTGATTATAAATGCATAGCATTACATAAATTATTGAGTTATTGGAAGATGAGATATGTAATTGAAAGTTCATCAAACATAATCCTTATTTAACTCTAATTAATTACAATATTCCTAATTTACAAACCCCATAGTAATGAGCCTAAGCATTAACAAAAAATATTAAATTAAAAAATTAAAGTAATTAATTAATTAATTAATTATATAGAGAAAGAAAGAAATTAGAAAAAAGACACCACAAGAAGGTGTGGATGTAAATTACAAGATTTTTTAGTTTAAAATTAAGAAAAAAAAGATTTAAGGGACTCTGAAGGAAACTAATAATAGCATTGTTGGCAGCCCTTAATTTGGGACCCTGAGGGGCTTTATGTAAGCCCTACATAGCCCCATATAGGCCCCACATTATGCTACAAGGGCTGAGAAAGGAAGTCTAAAGGGTCAAAATCTGGCGGTTCACTATTTTTATGGCACTTCATCTGCCCAGTAATATTGCTCCGTTTTCTCTTGGGACCTCGTATCCATTGTTTATTTGTCTGTAGCCAGGTCCCGGGACCTCACTGAGATCCCTAAAGTGAGGTCCCGAAGTTTTTTGAGGATCTGGATGGTGAAGGAGGAGGGAAGAAGTCGAAGCCTAGTACCTAACCAAGGTCTCACAATCGATGTCCCGAAAGCGAAGATGTCCCGAAAGCTTTTGAGGATCTGGATGGTGAAGGAGGAGGGAAGAAGTAGAAGCCGAGGACCTAACTGAGGTCTCAAAATCGATGTCCCGAAATCGAGGATGTCCCGAAAGCTTTTGAGGATCTGGATGGTGAAGGAGGAGGGAAGAAGTAGAAGCCGAGGACCTAACTGAGGTCTCAAAATCGGTGTCCCGAAAGCTTTTGAGGATCTGGATGGTGTAGGAGGAAGGAAGAAGTTGAAACCTAGGACCTCACTGAGGTCTCAAAAAAGAGGTCCCGGAATTGAGGACGTCCCATAAGCTTTTGAGGACCTCGATAGTGAAGGCGGAAGAAGGCAACGCCGAGGACCTCACTGAGGTCTCGAAATAGAGGTGCTGAAATGAGGTCGTCCCAAAAGCTTTTGAGGATCTGGATGGTGAAGGAGGATGGAAAGAAGGCGAAGCCGAGGACCTAATCGAGGTCCCGAAATATTTTGAGGAGCTGGATGCTGAAGGAGGATGGAAAGAAGGCGAAGCCGAGGTCCCGAAATCGAGGTCCCGAAATCTTTGGAGGAGCTGGATGGTGAAGGAGGAGAGAAGAAGGCGGAGCCGAGGACCTAATCGAGGTCTCAAAATCGTGGTCGTCCCGAAAGCTTTTGAGGATCTGGATGCTGGAGGAGGGAAGAAAGCGAAGCCGAGGAGGACAAGCAAGAAGACGACGACAGAAGGGGGCGATGGCGGATCTCGAGTTCCTCTTGTTTCCCACCCACTTTTCTTGATAGATCTTGGTTTCCATTTTGGGTAGCCGTGGACCTGTTCACTGGATCTGTCCATCTGAAAAAGTTCAGCTGTGGAGGTGGATTGTAGAATCCAGGCGTGACCACTTGTAGTCTTTGTATGAAGCAGCTTGCAGCAGCAGAGTAGCAGCAGTACTAGTAGCAGCAGCAGCAACCTGGGAGTGCCAAATCTCAGCTCATGGCGGAGGCAGGAGGAGCCTTCGTGACGCGTTCTTTCAAGCGCTTGCTTAATGATGCACCTGGAAGGAAGTACAACGCTCTGCAAACGGCTCTCAAAGCCTACTTAGGTTCTTCACATTCTCTAGTCTTTTGTTTTCGTTCTCTTTTCTTTTCCACTCCGTTAGAAAACATTTTGTAAAACGCTAGAATGGGTGTTGCTCCAAAGCCTGGGAGGATGGATTAGGGTTGGATCATAGCTTCTGCTACTGGATCTGTCGCAAAATGGGTCTCATTCTGCTGCTGCTGCTGCTGTGATGCATGTTTTGGACTTCTAAGTACCAGATGAGAATGTGAGAGAATGTGGGAGAATGTGAGATGATGATACGGGAAATGGGTGCAATCAGAGTATGAGATGATGATAATGAAATGGGTGCAATCAGAATGTGAGATGATGATAATGAAATGCGTGCAATCAGAATGGGAGATTATGAGAAGGGAAGTGGGTGCGATCAAAATGTGAGATGATGATAAAGAAATGGGTTGCAATCAGAATGTGAGATGATGATAAGGCAAATGGGTTGCAATCATGGGCAGCAGCAAGGAACAATGTAGATCCCATTCTCATTCTGCAGACAGGCAAACAGACAGACAGACAGGGTTTGTTTGATGCTTTCTTTGTATTGATCAAAACCTGCAGAGAGAAAACCTGAGCCTACTTCAGCAAGTCACCATGAAGAACCTGCTGCTGCTGCCACAGATGAAATGTATGTGTCTTTTCTCTTGGACATTGATTTCATAGTACTATTCTTCTGTTTTTTCTCATCTTAATTTCTTATTGCAAATGAGAGATTTGTGCAAGAAAGCAAGAATTCCTTTGTTGAGCTTGTCAAGCCACAAATGTGTTTGGGGTTCATCAATCAGCCCCATTCCAGCTGCAATTCAATCTGTTTCATGTAGTTACAAATGTGTTTCTTTTGATCCATGACAGTCATTTGGGCCCCCAACAAGAAAATTCATTGGATGGCAATCCACCACCTTACACGCCAAACAATGAAGCAGAAATCAAGTCTGTGGACATTGTAAGTCCAGTCTTGGCACCTGCCAAACCCAGCACATGCCAGGCAGCTGCAGCAACTCTAGCGGAGGCTGGACATACTTTAGAAGGTTCCGAAGCTGATCTGGTCATCCTTCCTTTGCTTCTTGCATTCGAGAGCAAGCAATCTAAGCTGATCGAAACTGCACTTGATTGCCTACATGTAAGTTTTGTCAATTTTTTTTGAGTTACACTTGTGTTATAGTATGGAGGATGGATTGTTCAAAGGGGCTTGGACTGAGAAGGAGAGAACTTTTGCCACTACCTGACAACTGGAATTTTTTGAATTTTTTTGGTTGATTGGAAATTTGCTGCAGAAACTTATATCTTATGGGCATCTGGAAGGAGAAGCAGGCCTTGAAGGGGGTAAGAATACAGAACGAGTCACCAAAATTCTCAATTTGGTGTGCGCGAGTGTTGATGGTACTTCGCCAGACAGGTTATCCTCCTCTAAAGTTTCTTGTCTCAAAACTTCTGCTTTTAGGTTTAGTTGAGTAGCCAGCCTCATGCCTGAGTTTTCCCTGTTCCTGCCAGTCCACTTGTGACAGAAACTCTTTAACAGCAGCTCATGTATGGGCCCTCTCTAAAATAGCACATATCCTAATTATTTTTTTCCTGTGCAGCGTTGTACTGCAAGTTGTTAAGGTTCTTCTTTCAGCAGTTGCTTCCCCTACCTTCCAAGGTAAAACTCCTAGATCCACCATTTTTTTGCTTCCTTTTTGGAGGTGATTCACCCTCCTGACATAAGCAAAATTTCAAACCCAATGCATTTTGGCTGATTATGGCTGGAATTGTGGCAATCATTTTATGATGTTACAATTGCTAGTGCTATTACAACCAATTCTTTGTAAATGGGTCCCTATAGAATTGTGTGTTTTCACTTGCCTGACTCCTTCAGGACCTTGGCATTCCTTTTTTCAGCCTCCAATTTTTCCTATTGCAATGCTGGCTACAGCTTGATCATGCTTGTAGGTACAATGCTGCTGACATTCATGATGCTTTGAATAATATGTACATGTGCAAGTCTCTCTCTTTGGAGCAAAATTTGTTTAACTCTATTAAATGTGTTCTCTACTGTCTGTTACACTGGAGCTGCAGTTCATGGAGAGTGTCTGTTCACAGCCATTTGGACATGCTACACCATTTTCTTAACCACGTACGTAACCTGCTTCCTATTTTCTGCTTGTCTGATTTTGAAGTCTGAATTGAAAAGATGCCATCACTGAACCTTTTTTATTAACTTGCAGCAAAAGCCCTGTCAATCAGGCAACTGCCAAGGCAACTTTGACACAAATGATAAGCATTGTTCTAAGGAGGATGGAGCCTGATAAACAGGTAAACTTTTTTTTTTTTCCCAATCTTGTATTTGCTTGAAATTTGTGGTTATTATTCTTCTTTATGAGCAATTGGGTGTGAAGAATTATTGTTCATGTTTTTACATTTGTTTGCAGATTTTGAGGGCAGATGCATTACTGCAGTCAAACCAAACCACAGCAATAAAGGAGGAAGCAGAACCACCTGCAAGCACTTCCAATCATCTTGTCCCCCCAAAGGCTTTGTCGAATGGCAATACTAGTCATCAAAAGAGAACTGATGCAGTAGAAGAAGGGGGCTCAATTCTGATTGATACAGAAACAGGGGAAGCTAGGAATGCGAGCACTGGAGAAACAATGGAGATGCCCAATTCATCCACACCTGTGGTGGAGGCACCTCCGACCTCTCTTTATGATCTACATCAGCTGGCTCTTGATGCAGATATCAAGGTTGCATTTGGAGGTCACAATGTGTTTATTTGATCTGTTTGTGGATTTTGTTTAGGGTTTAGGGTTATCTATCTGACAAACACTGTAATGGGAGTCGCAGGGTTTTGAAGCTGCTTTGGAGAAAATTGTTTCTACCAATGGAGCCCTCAAGACCAATGGGTGGGTATGCTCTCTCATGATGTTATACACTCTTACTCCATGACCATTTCTTGAATCTAACTGTGAGACAGAGTCCTCAAGGTTTATCCTGTGACATTTTTGACAAACGCTCTCAACCAGAGTATGCAGGTATTGAAATGATTAGAATGCCTCATGTTCATTCCAATATCTCAATGACTGCGAAGCTGGGGGTTATCAATAGTCAATTTTACAGATTCTTGAGACTTTGTAGTTGTAAGAAGTTTTTTGTCTTCCAGATGGTCAGTCTTATTGTCTTTCTGAAGGCAAAAGGCTACCCTTTAAAAGTTCTTATAAAGAGAACTAGAGGGTTGGTTCTTAAAGAAAAATTCCTGTTTGGAATTTCCGCTTTTGGCATTTTCAGAATGATTTTGCTTCGGGTCATGTAAGTGGGGAGCTTCCTGTAAGCCCACTTGTTCTTAGTCCTTCCCTGTTCTTTTCCCTTTCTGTCTTTCTTTGTTTCTTTGTCTAGTCTTTGTTGTGGGGTCTGTTGCTAGCCAGTAGTATGGCTGAGTCTTCCTGTTGCTTCCGGAATTGCAGCAGAAACTCAGTTCACAGGATGGTGCTTGTCACCGGCCTTTACCCACTGTAGGGAGCTGATGAAGTCAGTGGGGAAGTTGTGATAGTTAAGTCACTATCATACATACTACTGTTGATGGTTCCTGAACAGGTGTGAGACTGGCACTTTCGTTCATACCAGTGTGTGTTTTTCATTTTTTGTTTGTTTTTTGTCTCCCCTTGTTTGGTTCTTTCTGTGGCTTCCTGAGGAAGTGTTAACCTTGCTGTTTCTTCTTCATCGTGAGAATGGAGATTTCTCTATTCTTATGAAAGATACTCTTACTCCATGACCAACCCAATTCCAACCCATATTATACAATCTCTACTGATGCAAACTGCTTGCAAAAGTAATACTGTCGTGGGAATGTTTCAAAGCAGTAGGAAGGATTCAGAGGATTTGACTGTCGTGGAACAAGATGCTCTCCTAGTCTTACAGACTCTATGCAAGGTACTGACTCTTTGGGCAACCTCTTTCCTTTATCCCTCATCCCCCCACACAACAACTCAGCTCTTGGCAAAATGGTTGTTGGGTTCATTGCCTGTGGTCATTTCCTGTTTGGCATTGAATTCTAGAAAAAATAGACATTGTGTTTACTATGCATCTTTGGTTTCTGACAGTTGAATTGGTGGCACCTGTTGTGTGATGCAGATGGCAATGAAAGGTGGAGGTGATGAGTTCCAGAATCGAAATAAGCTTCTGTCCCTTGAGCTTCTTCAGGTTCTGGACATCCTTTCAGGATGTGCCTTTTGTTTGTTCCAGGCTTTCTGTTTGCCATCATGATTGCAACAAAGTGTTCTTGCTTGATAAGACATATGTTCCTTCTTCTCTTTGTTTCACTAAAAATTTGAGTTGGATCGAATGGGTGAGTGCAGAATTGCATTGAAAGTGTGAAGTATGCCTTCACTTTGGAGTTTCATTTTATTGATCTCCTAAGAGTTTTCGTGTGCTACATTTTGCTCAAGGCATGTATGTCTCCATCGCTACCAGTTTTCCAGGTCTGTACTTCCTTCTCTGCCTTAGTGCTGCTGTTTTTGTAGTTTTGGTTATGTGTTGTAGATTCAACCTCTAGATGCAGGACTTTTAGAGAGCTTTTTTCCCTGAAGCAGTTGGTTCTTTAGTATTCTGCAAATTTCTGCTGTTCATACTGCTTTCTTGTTGTCTTTGTTTCTTGGTCCTTTGTTATCTGTTTTCATTTCCTTCTTTGGAATTCTCTGTGGCTGGTTGAGGGAGTGTTAACCTTGCTTTGCCTTTTCTTAATCATGAGAATGGAGATTTCTCGATTCTTATGGGAGATATATTCTCCAAATTTCTTCTTACTGTGGCACTATGTTTGTTGAAAGTAAGTTGGGAACAATCAATTCCTCAACTTGGGTTGTCATCTATGTGCAGCTTGCAGCCAATGTTTACATGAGTCTCTTACAGCATTTCCGGGAGACCCTCAAAGTAGAATTGGGCATCTTCTTTTCATTGATACTGTTGCGCTCTGTGGACGTGACAGAGACGCCCCTTCCTCAATGTTCAACAGTCCTAAAGTAAGTGTGCATACTTGCCCAGGATCGCTGGAATAACAATGAACTCTCTGTGCTATTAGAAAGAACCCAGTACCTCTTTCTCCCATTTGCACCAGCCAAGCTAGATATGTGCTTGTCATCTGTCAACATTGGGATGTCTGCAGATCTGAGTGCTTTTGTATCTACAGGATCCTGGAGAAGATTTGCAATGACCCTCCAACGGTGGCAGATCTCTTCATTAATTATGACTGCAACTCAGATGCACCAAATATTTTTAAACGCATGGTATGTGCCCCCCAGGAAGTATGGCAATAACAGTCAAGGTTTGGGGTTTAGGGTTTAGGGTTAAGAAGTTCATGACTTTTGCTCGATGATGTATGAGCTTGTTATGTTTGAGTTCTCCAGATTACAGTGTTGGAAGCTGACATGTGGGTGTTTGTATAATTGTGTTGAAGGTGAACTCTCTGTCACGATTGGCACAAGGAACTCAATTTGCTGATCCTAACTCCACCACCTTTCTGCAAAACACAACGCTGAATGCATCTTCATTGCAAGTAAGACATCATAAGTTTCTTTGATGATGATATGTGAGAAGAAGAAAGAAGAGGAAGAAGAAAATGATGATGAACTACCAGGGTTTAGGGTTTAGGGTTTAGGGATACCAGGTGACTTTGAGACTCTCATGAAGATAGCTGACATAGTTTGTTTGTGGGTAAGCAGTGTCTTACAAGCATTTTGAAGTCAATTGGAATATGGATATCGAAGCACAGAGAAAATGGGGCGGCTGTTCTCAATGCATCCACTAACAAGACCATTGTTCTGGGCACTCATGCTGATGCTGATGAGCCTGAGCCAAATGATGATGACAAGGCAATGCTACAAGCTGATGAGTTTGGGATAGTAAAGTCCAATGAGGTTACACTGGAGACTGCAGTCAGAGAGGTACTATTCCATGAGATCCATTTCTCAGCCTTGTTGGAACTAGGATTCTTAGGCAAACCTAAACTTTAGAGCCTAAGAAAGAGACTTTGAAGAGGAGTTTTCTGTGGACTCACAAGAATGTTCGGATCTTGTTGATATCACAGAGAGAGAGAGAGATCCAATTGCTAAAGCAAAATACAGTGGCAGGATTTCAGAAACTCTCAATATCCCCACCAGACTTCAAGGGTACCAGAGCTGCTGAAGGTTTACAAATACACCCATGACCAAGATTTGTGTACTAACTCCAAATGGGTGCTGTTCTTTCCAGTTCAATCAGACACCAATGAATGGAATCAACTTTCTGGAGGTTCACAATTTGATACCTCATGACCCAAAGTCAATTGCTTGGTTCTTGAAAGATACACCAGGCTTGGACAGGGTACGTGCTCCTGTTTGTCTACTATCACTTGTCACTGAACATGCTCAGGCTATTCCATGGTGCTCTCTATTTTAGTGCAGTTCTTATGTGGGTTCTGACTGCTGCTGCAGGTGATGATTGGAAACTATTTTGGCCAAGACGACGAGTTCTCTTTATCAGTCATGCATGCATATGTGGATGCTATGAGCTTTAGTGATATGCGATTTGACAAAGCTCTTCGAGCAATTTTGTTCGACATTCACCTTCCTAGGGAAGCTGAGAAAGTTGACCGGATCATAGAGAAATTTGCGGAGCGGTAAGTAAAAATACAACCCATTCCCAACATTTTTCTCAAATTTCAGATTGTGGTATTGTCCGTCAAGATGGCAAGTTGCACCCAAAAGTAGTGATGCCAGCAAATGAAGCTGACCAATCCAGGTTTCAAAACCAGACTGACTGACAATTTTCCCATTCTTTGTCCTTGTCAGTGGGCCACAACTAAGTAGAACATAAATTGTTTGGGTTAGCAGGTACTATAGAGATAATCCAAGGCTCTTCAAAAATGCCGACACTGTTTATGTATTGGCATATGCAGTCATCATGCTCAACAATGACATTCACAATTCCACAATTTTACCAAAACCAAGTAAAGCGGATTTTGTTCGAATGAATACATCTGGTGATGAAGTGGAACATGCACCTCAGGTGCGAGTTTCTCTGTCCCTCTCCCTACATCATATGTCTGCTAAATGAACTGTAGTGTGAGGTTTTCCATTTTCTGAACAAAGATGTCAGCATTTGACAAAGAGAGAGGATTCCAAAAGCAAATTCTGTACCAGTTTTGTATTGCGTTCTAATGTTGGATGTTGGTTGCAGGAGCTTTTGGAAGAGATATATGACTCCATTGTCCAAGAGGAGATTGTGTATGAGGATGGAGCAATGAGGGCTGAGAAATTGAGAGAGCAGCATTCCCTTGCCAGTGTATTAAATTTGTGTGGAGCACAAATGAGAGATATTTCAGATGCAAAAGAAGAGAGCAAAGAACTTGTGCAGGGTAGCCAAATGACGGTAAGGAGAGGAGGAGGATCTAGGGAAGGTGTGTTCCTTCAAGCGAAGTGTGAGGATTTTGCTCGTCGGATGCTTGAGACTGTTGGATGGCCTGTGCTAGCTGTGTTTTCTTTGACCATGGAGGATAGTGAGAATAAATCAGGGATGGTTGAGGGCTTGTGCATTGAGGGCTTTCGATTGGGGATTCAACTCGCAAAGACCCTTGACATGGATGTGATGCGCTATGCATTTCTTACATCACTTGTCAGGTATCCAAAAAAAAACCCCAAACCACTCCAAGAGATCATTGCATTCTCCTAAGATTCACTTTGCCTGAGTTGATGCCTGGTTGTTTAGCATTCCAGTTCCAGAGTTTGATGATGACTATGGGTGACTGATATAGTCTTTAGATTGATTTAGGGGGTTGATTCCTTGCATGTTTCGTAGCCGCTTGTGAGAATTGATTGGAGTTCATTATTATTGTGAAAGTTGTGAAACAGGAACTGCCGGTCTGTGAATGTGCAGATTTACTTTCCTGCATGCGCCAAGGGAGATGCGGTCTAAGAATGTAGAAGCCTTGAAGATGTTGCTTGGGTTGTGCCAGGCTGACTCAGATGCCCTGAAAGACACCTGGAATGCAATCTTGGAATGTCTCTCGAGGCTAGAGTACCTAACTTCACCAACACATGAAAGCACAAACATTCTTATGCTGGGTGGGAACCAAAGTTCAAGGCATTCCCTTCTTCTCTCTTTGACTGAGCTTGCCGGGAAGCCAATGGAACAAGTGTACATCAACAGTGTGAAATTGCCCAGCGATGTGATTGTGGAGTTTTTTACAGCATTGTGCGGTGTGTCACATGAAGAACTGCAACAGAACCCCCCCCGTCTCTTCAGCTTGACAAAGCTGATCGAGATCAGCCATTACAACATGTCGCGAATTCGCATGGTAAGAGGGTTCATACACACAATTCATATCTCCATTGAGACTTCAGGAAGAAAAAGAAAGAAAAACAAGCCACAGTAAATGCTTCACAAACATCAATTCAACTAGACAAGTACATTCAAGGGGACATAGAGAATAGAGAAAGCTAGTTAGTAGGGCTTAGGATTTAGCATGGCCATGGAGAAAGCTTAACTGTCAGTTTGTTGCTTTGATTTCAGGTTTGGGGAAGAATTTGGGCTGTCCTCTCCTCCCATTTTGTTGTAGCTGGCAGTCATGCAGAGGAGAAGATTGCCATATATGCAATCAATTCTCTGCAGGAACTGATGATCAAGTGCCTGGAGAGGCCAGAGCTTGCCAATTTCACATTCCAAGAGAGGATTTTGAAACCATTTGTTGTCATGATGGGAACATGTAAGAACCCAAGAATACGGGCTCTTATTGTGGACTCCATCAAACAGGTGGGTGGGTATTAACAACGCAGAATCCCAAACCTCCCAATTTTGGAGTTTTTATTCAAGCTCAAATCACTACTACAATTGCCAGGAAAAAAAGTGCAGGACTTCCCATAAACCCTAAACCCTAAACGCTGACATGTAGTTACAAGTATCATGATTTTTGCAGATGATCAAATCAAAGGTCGGGAGCTTGAAGTCTGGCTGGTGTAGTGTGTTCACAGTGTTCACAATTGCTGCTGAAGATGATGTTGAGGCTATTTCTGATGTTGCCTTTGAAAGCGTGGAGCAAGGTGAACAACAAACAATACCCGTTTTGTTTTTCCCAAATGAAAGTGTGCTGTTTTTGTTGGACCTTACTACCTTGTTTGCAAACTGTCTGAGAAACAACAAAAATGTGGACAACAATTGTGCAGTTATACTGGAGGATCAGGTGCTTGGAGACTGCTTTGTGGACTGTGTAACTTGCCTTCTTGCATTTGCCAACAACAAAATAAGTTCACGCTCGAGCTTGAAAGCCATTGCCCTTCTTCGGATTTGTGAAGACCGTCTGGCTGATGTAAGAAGAGGGGTCCTTTTTTTCTCTGTGTTCATCAGCAGTTGTTGTAGATGGTTTTTTGCTTCTTGGGAGTTTTGGGTTTCAAAGTACTTGAGTTCTTGTGATTTCTCTCCCTTTTCTGTGCTTGCATGCAGAGCACACAGTGCACTTTTTCTGTACTTGAAATTGTACCCAAACTTTTTTCTGTACTTGAACCCTAAACCTAAAGCGAAAGGTTGGGTACACAATAAGTGCTCAGTTCTTCAATTACCCAGAGTCAAAAGTCAGCGTATAGCAGCCAATTGATATTCTGAAGTTTTTCTTTTTTGTGGGTACAGGGTACAGTTATTCAGGGCACCTCGATTCAGAAGAACACTGCAAATCAGACAGACGTAGAGATTGCAGAACAATATTGGTTTCCAATGCTGGCGGGTTTGTCAGATCTGACCTCAGATCCACGTGCTGAGGTCAGAAACTGTGCCTTGGATGTCCTATTTGACCTGCTCAAGGTGCGAGGGCAGAGTTTCTCAGGACCCTTCTGGGAGAGTGTCTACGACCGTGCATTGTCCCCTATCTTTGCTTTTGTGCGCAGTGTAAGCCAACGTAAGGAGAAACCTTCTTCTCAAGATCAGTGGATTGAGGACGCATGCCTTCATTCTCTTCAGCTTTTGTGTGATCTCTTCAGCAGCTTCTATAAGGTTTGTTTCAGAACTTTTGCCCCCAACCTTTCAGGACCCCCTCAAATGTGGCCAAGAAGTGGGTGATTGCAAAACTTTGTCTGCTGTTTTTTGCCATTTCAGATTCTCATAAGGTTCTCTCTGCAATCTCGTAGATATGCATCCTATGTAAAGGAAAGCCAAATCCATGATCAAAATCTCAGTACTTTTTGCATGCTTTATTATGATGACTTTGTTTTCCAGGAAGTGTCGTTCTTGCTACCTTCCTTGTTGGGATTGTTGCTGGATTGTGCAACATGCCCGGATCAAACTTTGGCTTCGATTGCAATGGGTGCATTGATTCGGCTCACAGAGATCGCCGGTCACCAATTTGATGACAAGGACTGGACAACATTGTTGGACAGCCTGCGGTAAGATTTCTTTCAGACTCCATTCTATCTGGATCTGCTTTCTACTATTTTGTGACAGGAAATGCTGGCTGTAAAAGCTGCAAAGTATTTCACTATGGTTTAATTTTAAGATTGGAACCCGCTTTGTGCATTCCAATAGCACACAACTTTTGTAAGGAGACCTAATTGCATATTTCACATTCTGGAGTCTGGGTGTATCAAGGATTCCAACAGGCTAATGGTTGGGACTCTTTTGGAATTTGTGAAGGGATGTGTGCCACTCTACTCAGCCAGTGGAGCTACTGAATCCCACCAGCACAACATTCTTAGGTTCAGCAGGTTCTGTTCCAGGCTCAAGAAAATTCAGAGGCCCAACAACTCCCATCAGCAATTTCAGAGGGGACCCAACAACACCAACCAGTCAAGATGCCACCACCACTAATGAAGGGAGAGGAATTGAGTTCTTGGCTAATGGGACTCCTTTGAGAACACCACCACCACCACCACGCAGTGTTGTTGCTAATGGTGATCATGCCAGTTTGAACAACCAAAGTGTGAAGTCTGACACGACATCAGAAAACAGCCAACTTGAACAACACAGTGTTGTGGAATTGGAAGGTGTCACACTTGTCAACTTCAACAGTGTGATGCTTTCAGTATCTTATGCTAGAATAACATGTTTTTTCTTTTCCATTTATTCTCCATTAACCAACTCTCCGTTCTTGGGATATGTCACTGTAGGGGTGTGATCAGGATTGTGATATTGTACGTTCTTCATGTATAGGCTTAGTACCAATAAACCCTAAAACCTTTTTATGATACTAGAAACTGGAAATACAACATTTTGCTCTTGGGATTTGACTCTCTCTCAACTACCATCTTATTGTTTGACAACAGCACCACCTCCTGTCGTAGGAGGTTTAGAGGCAATAATGGCATCTCCAAAGGAATCAAGAGGCAGTCCAGGTGGTGGCTTGTTGAAGAACCAAGCAAGTGGAAAATCTTTCATGGGCAACATGATTGACACCCTTTTCATGAGGAATGTCACATTGAAGGGAAGGACCAGTAAAGCAACTGAGGCCAGTTTAGATGATGCTAATCAGGTACTTTTTCTTCTCTATTTTGTGCTATGTCACAGGGATGGGTGAGACTGCCCTGTAAAGTGCAGGTAGAGATCAGGTAGAGATGGTTGGTGGTATTTGTGCTACTTCCGTGAACCTTGTAACCAGCTCTTTTTGAATATCAACCTTCCAACATTACACGTTGGGTTTTGACCTTTACTTTAAGGGTCTCTGTGCAATCCTTTTGCTGAGCTCTTTCTGTCTGGTTGCAGGATGCAGATGGTGGTCTTCATGGGATGAATGGTGGTGAATTTGAAGGCACTTTACCGCCAGGCGTGAGATCAAAATGCTTGATTCAACTTTTGCTTTTGGGTGTTTTTGATAGCCTCCAGGTAATCAATCTCCTATTACAGAGGTGAACTGTCCTTCAGAACCAGAAGAGGTCATCATCATTGAGTCCAATCTGCGAAGTTGAGGTGTGGCATAGACAAGAACAAAAAAATTCTGACAATTAGCTGTGGGTATGGCAGAAAAATCACTGGGTGCGGTTGCAACCTTCACACAAGCGACTGATTATGGACACCATTCTCTCAATGGTTGATTTCGCTGCTTCCTACAACAGTGATTCCAACCTCCAGAGTCGTCTTAACCTACTCTCAGGGGACAGGTATAATTTCCTCTACAGACATATCCTTGAAGATGAATTTATTTTATTTTTTTAGTTTAGGGGTTCTGATCTCTGAGTTGTGCTGCTTGATGAGCTTGTAAGCTCTTGTATTTGGCCTTTTTACACTGGATGCTCAAGAACCTGGGAATCAAATTTGGTTCTTTGTTCAGGCCACCAGCAACTCTGCTGCGTCAGGAGATTGAAGGCACACGGATTTACTTAACAGTTCTTAACCAGACTGCCATTCAAGGAGTGTCAAATGGAGGAGACAGCATACATCCCAACGATTCTGACGAACCCATTGCCTTGAAAGGAGAAGAACAAATGCTTAGGGAAGAATCCGAGAGGTGTTTTATGGCATTTTGTGGGCGTATTTTGACAGAAGTGGCCACCTTGCAACCTGGTCCTTTTGAGATTATTCAAGCTGAAGCTCATCAATCCCTCATGTTGCGATCTCCTGTCACAGTCCAGGTTAGGGCATATTTTACCAATGCCCCACCTTTTTCCTTTGCTATATGTCATCTAGGATCCACATCCAAGCAAAAGGATTGATTCTCTTCTAAGGGGTCATTTCAAGTGCCTACCCTTTCATGTACATCCATTCATCAAGGTCTCATTTGCTTAGGTGGGGAATACTCTTATTGAAGCTCTTCTAGAGTTATCATATAGTAAAGAAACTCCAAAAGTTCTCTCAATATGTGGATTTTCCATCCCTATATTGACATGATATTGTAGAACTTGTTGTGCAGGAGCTTGTGAGACTCTTACCCCAAAAAAGTTTGGTTTTGCACTGCAGGTATTGAATGCAATGGCTTCTATGGACATGCCGATGTTTAAGAAGCATCTACCAGAATTCTACCCCTCCTTCACAAAGCTCATTTGCAGTGATCAGGTGTGGTGCATTTTTGTTTTAACTTTTTTTTTTTTTCGCATTCTTGCATTTTTGTGGGCCATGTTTGTTTCTTCAAAGAAAGGCTGGGCAAAATGTTGTTACGCACTCTTCTCAAGAGTTGTTTATACTCTTCTTGAGAATTTTTATTTTGAAGAGTGGAGTAGATGCCCCAAAAACTTCCAATTTTAAGGATGGGATCAAGAGGGAACTGATGGATATTTTTTTATTGTGGCAATGTAGATGGATGTGCGAAGAGCACTCGGAGATCTTTTCAAAGTGCAATTGATGGCACTTCTACCTTGAGGTGTGAAAGAGCTCTACACCCAATCCATCCCAGTTAAACCTGAAATTGCCTTAGCATGCCACAGAAGAAAACCCGTTTTTGCTTTGGTGGCTTATTCTTTTTGAGTTTGAGCACAACTAAAATTACCAAGTTTTAGCACTTACATTTCCTTACCATGGAACCCGATAGAATAGAATAACACTTGTTAAGAACCTCCTTCCCACAATGTACATTTGGGTGAGCTGATTTGCTCATGTATTTTCTAGGACAAAGCTTCTTGATTGGTCAGTCCCAAAGAGATATAAGTCTTCAAAACTGATTTTATTTGGATGTAACTCAGAGGCTTAAACATCAGAAGGTGAAGGTTATGGTTTCTTCCTTCAAACAACGCTGAAGCTTCTTTCCTTCTTTCTCCTTTCAGCAGTTTAAAAACACTTTTAGTCAAATCACAATTTAACTACACGTATACTAGTTGGAGCTGCTATGACTTCACACGACATGCATGCTACAAGTGGTGTTGTGGTTTGCTTTTGTGAATTCTTTGTTTTAACCCGAGTAGCACATTGTAAATCACAAGCTTTGTTCGACATGGGTAGTTGTTGCTGTGCATATTGTTGCTTAGCAGGACTTCTTGATACAGCTTGTAGTGTAACCGACTTGTAGGTGAAGGTTATGGTTTCTTACATATGTAATGGTCAAATAGTCATTACGTATCTTGTAGTAAACTTTGATGCCCAACATGTTATCGTTAGAAGATATATAACATGTTTGAATCATGGTTTCATGAATTAGAAAGTCATGTGTGGTTGATCCCAACATTATTAGTAGTATATATTTTTTTTTAGTTTGAACTAATTAGCATGGGAACCATGGATAACCTCATGCAAATTGACAAAGTAGTAATCTAGAAATAAATTGCACATTATAAGATTGACAAATGGTGTAAAACAATGTGTATAGATCAACGTGAAGTCACATTATCATGAAACCCTAAGCCTTCTTACATATGACAATAACTTCATGCATTGCCAAGCCATATATTCTATCTTCCCATATGTTGATGCACATTCTACTTGCTCATACATGACTTTCATTTAGGTTTTGATATTTTGCTTCAATGTATTTGTGAAGGTGGAAAGCATCAAAGAAGGCTTCCAAAAACCAATTGAAGACTAAATTGCTTGTGTTTTTCATTTAGATATATTGGGTTTGCATCGATTAGTAAAACCCAACTAAGGCAAATCCTAACAAGTCATTAATTAAGGAAATGGATTGTCAAAGGAGAAGTTTGGGATTCGAAGGTACAAAATGGGCCCACCTAATGAATTCCAAACAATGAGCATAAAATATGTAATTGAGAGTTTGTTTTTTTACACTTTATTTCTCAATTCCTTTCGCAAGATTTTTCCAGATGGACTGGTTGGGATCTTGTCAATGAAGTGAATTGCATGTAGCTTCTTGTAAAACACCACCTGCATTACCATAGTATGAAATACATGGTTAGTCTAACTAAATTTTTTTTAAAAAATTAAATCAAAGAGCTTATTCTAACCTAGAATTGTGGTTCTAAAAAAATCAAAGAAACAATCAAAAAATTGGCCTTGAATTGCCAATTTATTTGAAACATTTCAAAAATCCCAAATTGGCAATTATTTGATTTTTTCAAAATTGGGTTTTAACAACTAAAAACTCGGGGTTATTTGATTTTGGAAAAAAAAAAAAAAAAAATTAA
>Ga0209611_10005798_pt1 | contig 20530 bp, 12 predicted proteins | sample S1TSphgellanicum_3_FD_187693 | JGI IMG/M metagenome (GOLD analysis project Ga0209611, IMG submission 187693) | Host-associated microbial communities from peat moss isolated from Minnesota, USA - S1T2_Fc - Sphagnum magellanicum MG (SPAdes) (version 2) | ecosystem: Host-associated > Plants > Peat...
GTAAATATTATAAATTAATATAATATGTATTGAATAAAGATGAAATATAATAAATATATTTAAATAAATATAACAATGCTAAAATAAATAAATATTTTAAAATTATAATAATTTATTAGATGTTTATACTAACTATACCTATTATTATTATTATTTAATATAAAATAAAATGATAATGAAATAAGTAATTTAAAGACATATTCAAACAAATAGTTAACATTAAATTACATTAATTCCAATCACCATAAATATGTTTCATTATATATGTTGACCATTGTTAGCTAGAAAAAAAAATGTAGATAAGTGAACATGTAGTTTTGAGCAAAATTAGTAGTACAAGGTAGAATAGGTGGTTAAATAAACAAGAATTTATGAAGAAAAACATTTTTTATTTCATATAATACTGCCTAATTATTGTTTTAAAATATATATATGTTAAGGTATATAAAAACATTGGTATTTGCATTGGACAATTTTTTGGTTTGGGACATGTTTTTGTGTTGTTTTTTTCAACTAAGAAAAAGAGAAAATATCTTTTGACATTGTTTTTCTTTGGTTTGTTTATAAAATAAAATAATAAAATAATTGTAATATATTGAAATATTTTGATAAGGAACATAAACAAACTACCCTAGAGAACCTATTAGAGAATAACGTCAAAACCTATTTAGTTCTTTTATGCTTTTAATTCAATTTCAAAAGCAAGGTAATAGAAAACCCTATTAACAAACATATTAGATTTAACTAATATTTCAATACACAATATTTTAACTTATATTTTAATTTATTATTATTATTATTATTATAGATTTATTTATTATTTAAATGAAAAAATTACATCTTACAAAAATTTGATTTTTACAATTATAATTTACATATAATTTCAATTTAATGAATTTTAATAAATTAAAAAATATATAAAGCTATCGTATGTATAAAAATGAATAAACATTAAAGTTGCACAAAAATATTAATTATTTATCATCACTTGATATGTTGAAAAATAAATTTGATCTACTTAAAAATAGAAATTACATATATTGAACATATGCATTATTATCAACTTATATTTCAAAAAAAATTATTTCAAAATTGAATATTATTTTTTGAATGCATAAAAAATATATTTACATTATACATAACCATTCACTTTTATAAATAGAAATTACATTCAAGGTTTGATGAATTTTGATCATGATTTTTAATAGATATTAAGCTATCACATGAGAAAAAAATAATGAACATTAGAATTTCATAATTTAATTATCATTACTTGATATGTCATAAACTAAATTTGGTCTACATAAAAATCAAATATTATGTGTATGAACATATACAAGATTAAATTAATAATTTATTTTCAAGAGAATTTATTCAAAATTTATATGCATTAAAAAAATCATGTCACACACTACTATTCATTTATACAAATAAAAAATTTCATATGATTTAATGTTATCATAATTTAGCATAAATATTAATATATATGATATGTATAAAAGCAAAGTCACCTATTAGTTGTTTAATTGAGTTGAAAGATAGTTGCAACATAGTTGCAAATCACATTTAATTGAAAACATTTTGGTTTAAAAAGAGGGTTTTTCTACTAGTGATTTGATTAAAATTGTTAGCTTTGTGTGACCCCAACCTATGTTTTTTGGCATACAAACACATAAATGAAGTTACATTGTGACTTGTGTTGACTATTTGGAAAATGTAAATGTATAATATTGAAATTTCAATTTAAAAAATAAATTGAATCAAAGTTTTTTTTAAAAAATCAAGAAGCTTAATTGTGTTAACATGATGAAATCTAAACTTAAATCCAATCAAGTGAAATAAGGATAAACATGTGTTTGTTCGTATTTGTTATTTTTGGCAAGACCCCTTTGTATTCTATTGAATAGAAGCCTTATTGCCATGATCAAATTCTAATTAAATTTGTGTTTGTTATCAAATGTCATTGAATATTGCTTAGAATTGTGACCTTCCTTGGTTTGAATAATCATTAAACTCAATTGTTAGCTAATGACTCTTGATTTTTAAAAATACATAGAGCAAGAAATTGATGGATTGCTTCAAACCATGTGAAAAGGGGTAAAAAATGGTAACTAGGTGATTCATTTTCCACATTTTTAAGAGTCCACATCTTATAATAGTTAAAATTCATGAATTTCAAATAATTGTCAAACTATAAATACTATAATTATCCCTTATGATTTTGATCAAAAGGATGGGTAGATCATGCTTTAAAAGTCACTATACATGTGATTGTTTCAAAAATCCATATAAATTTTTGAATATTTCAATGTGAAATGTATTATAAATGATAAAGATGAAAAAAATATGCATATACATTTTAAAATTAAAAAATACTTTATAGGGAAAATTTCAAATGCATCTTATATTTTAATTCCTCATTTGATGGAAAATTATTTTTGAATTTATATTTTGTCATTATTATGATTTTTTAATCTAAAATTTTCATTCTCACTAAAGTTTATTGCAACATGGATAATTAAAACTTTGATAATTTAAATGTTGAATATGATTTACATTTAAAAGTTAATTTACAATTAAAAAATCTACAATTGTGATAGTCCAAATAGTCTCCTAATTATATTTTCACCCAAAGAAGACCAAAACTAAATAGAAAAGATTGTTTAATTAGATGTTCTCATAGCTAGACTTTGAGGAGTTTTTGGATGTGGATGAAATTTATGAATCTTTGCCTCTTGATGAAATAAAGTAATGGACAATTCAAAAGTCATTTTCATTATGTTTCCCATAATCTACACTAAGAAAAGGAATTGTGATGGGTCCATTCACAACTGGGGTAGTATAAAAAAGGAGTGCATAAGTTTTAGAGGACTAAAAAGGACAACTTTGGGTTTTTTTCTATTTGCATCATTGTAATTGTAATATGTGTTGGATTTCTTACACTAATAGATAAAATGGTGTCATTTTGAATTAATTTATTTTTTAAAAAATGGACATTATATAAATGTTCTTTTGATTCCTTTAAACTAACTATATCAAGTGTTTAAATTGCACTTCTTTATAAAAGGAATAAAAAAAAATGCATTAAGAAATGCATTTTTTTTTATGGATAAATAATGTTTACATCTATGTTTGGCCATGTTTGTTGCATGCATTCGATTATATTATAAATAATGTGAAAATTTTGAAAGTAACAAAATTCAATATTTGGGGTTTCAAGGAAAAGGACTATTTTTTGGGCCGTTTGGTTGAATTTTTGTATTCATTAAGCTTAAAATTTATAATTTGAAATGTGGGTCACATGTGTAGGAAATAATCACTCCAAAAAACATGTGAAATTGGTAATAAAAGCTTATTCAAGCTTTGCATTTATGGGTTTGGACCATGTTCATATGCACACCAATGTACATAGGAGAAAAATCATCACCACCACACGAATTATTTTAGTTAAAACTATTCAAATTTTGTTACTTAAATTTTTCCTATGTAGTTGTTATTTGTAGAAACTAGTGTAAAAAAAATCATGATTTCCTTTTTTGGAACCCCAACCATAAATGAGCCCTAATTACATTTTGATTAATCAGAATCTTCCTAAATTTTTTTTGTTGGTGGGACCAAAATATATTTTTTCATTTTTTTTGGAGGTTTTAGTTAAAGCCATCATTTTCACCATACATCAATCAACCAAGGATGAAATCTCAAAATATCATATCAATTTGGGACCATATATTTGGATATGACAAATTCTATTTCTTCAATTAACTTAGAATGATTCAAAACATATATTTCCTTCATGTATGTGTAATTAGTAGTCAATAGCTTAGATGCAAGGCTCCTCCATTTGTTATCGTGGGATATATAAAATATGTTTTTGCAGTGTTTACTATTGGCAAGTTGTTTTTTGAAAAGTTCATGCACAACTCTTACACTTGTCATCATGGGATATATAAAAAAAATGTTTTTTCAAGCTAATGCAAGGCTTGTTGTCATGCAACATATATAGGAAATATTCTTATAATGATTACTACTAGAAGGTTGTCTTATAGAAAGCTAGTGCAAAACTCTTTTGATTATTGTTATGGGGTATATCATAATTCTTTTTGCAACGATTATAACATGCAAGTTGTTTTCCTAAATGCTAGAATTCTCTTAGTGCAATCAATGAATGTGAACTATACATATGTGAATATAAAAGGCACGATGGGTTGCACAAAGAAAACTATTAGTTGGTTCCTCTCATGTCCTTTCAATGGCCAAATACCATTGAATATTTGGCTTAGCATACCCCTCAACATTTGGCTTTCCAAATGCCATTCATTATTGCCAAATGTTGATAAAATTCCATGCATTATGATCTATTTTCAAACTTTGATTAATTAACGATTAGACAAATTTTCAACAAGTAGGCTACAAGTTCAATAATCTCCTTTTTTACAAAAGTTGTAATTTAGTAATGACATTAGCTTCGTTTAATTTGAACTTTGTATTTTTTATCAAACCCCACAATTACACATAAGTGTTTCCATTTAAAATTTTTATAGCATGTAATTTTGTCTTCAAATTTGTCCATGAATGAGTTGAAAACTTGTGAACAATGAACAAAAAACTTATCCATGATAAAAGGTAGAGACAAAAAAATAATGTGAACAATTTGAAAAATATTTAAGAATACTCAAAAGATATTTTCCATTGTAATATAATCATTACTTATATTTGAAAATGTTTAATTAATGAACTACCTTCTTGCCTTTTCATTATCAAAATCCCCTTAATGTGATAACTTTAATGTGGATGTTTTCATTAATTCCATGCAATTAAGTGACAATAAGATCTATTTAGCTTTTAAATTATCTCTTGATTTAATAATAATAATAAAATTAATGTTAAGTTACTTTATGTTGAATTTTTACATATATATGTTGAATTATGCATTAATTTGACAATGTCCAACAAATTTGATTTCATTTTAAAAATATTCATTTCTATTTTTTAATATGTTTAATTTTTTTTGTTAATGGATGATTTTTAAAATGTACATTAAATAGAATATCCACCAATCACCATTAATAACCTATGATAATTTACCACCAATAACAACCAATATAATAATCACCAATAACCACTAATAAAATAACCATTAATAAAATAACCAACAATAGTTACTAATAAAATAACCACCAATAGACACCAATAAAATAACTAAAAAAATTTATTAATAGAATAACCAATAATAACTACTATTAAAATAGCCACCAATAGACACCAATAAAATAACCAATAATAGCTATTAATAAAATAGCCACTAATAGACACCAATAGAATAACCAACAATAACTACTAATAAAATAGCCACCAATAGACACCAATATAATAGTTAGCAATAGCCACTAATAGAATAACCAACAATAGCCACCAATAGAATAGCTAGCAATAGCCACTAATAAAATGACCAACAATAACCACCAATAGAATAACTAGCAATAGCCACTAATAAAATAACCAACACTAACCACGAATAAAATAGTTAGCAATAGCCACCAATAGAATATCTAACAATAGCCATTAATAGAATAGTTAGCATTAGCCACCAATAAAATATCCAACAATAGCCACCAATAGAATAGTTAGCAATAGCCATCAATAGAATAACCAACAATAACCACCAATAGAATAGCTAATAATAGCCACCAATAGAATAACCAACAATAGCCACTAATAGAAATATAACCTATAATAACCAATAAAATAGCCACAAATAGTCTATGGTAATATAACATAGAATAGCCAATATAATAGCCATAAATAACTTATGGTAATATAACATGGAATAACCAATTCAACATAAGGTGAATTAGCCTTCAATAGCCAAAAATAATCAATAATAACCTCACATAGTTGAAAATAGCCTAAGATGAAATAATTTAAAATAATAAAAAATAATTTATAATAACTGTAAATAACTTAAAATGAAATAGCTTACAATACGCAAAAATAACATAAAATAACAAAAAATAATTTATAATATTCAAAAATAACCTAAGGTGAAATAATTTAAAATAGCCAAAAGTAACACAAAAAAACTAAAAGTAATTTAGAATGACTGAAAATAACCTAAGGTGAAATAATTAAAAATAACAAAAAAATTAAGAATATCTTTAAATAATCGTAAACAATGTTGGATGAAATAATTTAGAGCAATGAAAAATATCCTTAGAATAATTGAAAATAACCTAACATAGGTAATATTATTATATTAGCAAAATCTTATCCATTTATTAAAAAAAAAACTCAAAAAAATGATCATTGAAATGTCATTGAATAGTGATATTAAAAAAAAAATTGTTCAAATTATTTTACACTTTCAAAAGAAAATAAATCTAATTATGTACATTATTGAAAAAAATTTAAATTAAATTTTAATCATTTCATTTGGACAAAATCTCAATAAAATATAAAATGTCAAAGTTCATGTTTTTGTAATGTTTAAAATTAAGCATTTGATAAATAAAATGCAATGTAACACATTATCACAACAAGTGTTATGACTTGATGGTAGGGGTGTTTACATCTCTTTTAAAAGTGAAGGGATCAAACTTTACAAATGGTGTGTTTGTGGTCAATAGTGGTAAGTTGATCAAATATTTTTTAATGTAGTTCCCTAAAGTAGGTGCCTTCTTCAGTTGATTACATGACCTATGTACTTAGGCTAGGTTTTTAACCTAACACAAGTAGTGACATGTCAATAATTCATACAATGAAAATTAAGAAATTATCAATAATATTACATTAAATATTAAATAATTTAAATCTAATTTATTTTCATGCTATTTAGTTAATTAATGAGCAATTTGTATTTCATTTGAAAATAACCTTGTTTCACTAGGTACTAGTGGACTAATTCACTGTCTGTAGCAATTCGTCCTTGTTCATTGGGGGGTTAACCAATTTCACCATGGTAAAAATGTTTAAATTCACTCAAAATCTAGTGAAATCTAGAGTGAACTACAATGCATTTTGGTGTAATGAAACTACACCCCAAAAAGGGGTTCATCACACATGTTTAAAATTTTTTTTTTATGAGGATCACTTGCTAAATACCATAAGGTTTTTACAATGGTATTAATAGTAATCTACACATTATATTTATTTCTTCAATTTTTTTTTTTCACATACGGTACTTTTATGAATCTTGATAACAATTAATAACTCTAAACTATTGATTATAAATTATGAGCCTAAAGTTCCAATCATGGGATATGAACCATAGTTGTTCGTCCTTTTGTGGATAGATTTTACATTATTTGAAGTTTAAGATTTGGTCAAGTTTACAAATTTGATCTCCCACAAAATAATTATTTAAATTATTCATAAATCAAACCTTATACCCCTAGTCAAAATATTTTTTGTCGCAACCCTACTTTGAGAGAATGTGAGGATGAAACTCACACTCCTGAAATGGGGACTTGGGAGTCCTCTGGGACTTTCAAAACTTTAGAGTTCGATTGCAGAGGTCAAAACACCTTGCATTGGGGTGTTATTTATATCATTAGAAAGCTATCAAAATGTAGATGTCAAAAATGGGTTCGCATGGGCCATTTGGACATCTACAACACACATAATGGTAAAAAGAAAGGCCGGGAGTCAAATTGCCAGTTTGACTCCCGACCACTAAAAATTGGGAATCGACCCGACCTCGGTGCATGTAGGTGGAATGTGATACACCATTGGAAAGCTCTTGAAGAAAGCTATAAGTTTGCTTCAGACCTCATCCCAATCGGAGGTTTGAACAAAAAGTTATGATCTCGCAAAGTCCCAGGAGTCCAAACTAGGATAGTTTCAGGACTCCTCCTTCGGACTCCCGAGACAAAAAACCATTCAGATGTAGGTGCTGCGGAGAAATGCAGAGAATACTATATGGGGGAAGGTGGTGGCTTCCCCCAAGTTTGGGCCATGGTGAGGTTTGTGAGTCTAGAGTTGCCCATGGCTTGTCGTAGTAGTAAAGGTGTTCTAGAAAGTGAACTAACTAACTTGTTAGTTGGTTTGATGCAGGTTCGAATAAGTAACTAAAGCTTGTCACTTTTCCTAGTCCCATCCCGGAGCTTTAGCATGCCCCTCTACCCCTTCTAGTGCTAAAAGCTGGGAGTGTGCCCTGAGTTCCTCACAATTCTGCTGTTTGAGTAACTTAGACCCATCTTGGGTCTAACTAGGAACTTAGGAGTGCGTCATTTTCATTGTACAACCCATGAGGCTCATTATTCCCCATGTTTATTTATACTATTACACCAAATCATAATATTATTATTTGCAATTACAATTCTTAATAATTATTTTGTTGTTACATCTTCGTAACAACTTAAACATTATGGAAATGTTTGAGCTTATCATGATTGATCCTGCCATATTCTTCGTTGTCAAGATGTGCTAATTCATATGTAATGTTGTCAAAAAAGACCTTCATATAATGTATGGGCGAAATCATTTTGGAAGGAACTTTTTCAAAGTCTTCTTATCATGGTGGTTGTCATAAACCATGATAAATTGCCCTCTTGGAATTTTCATGGTTTCACCTTTTTGTCAAAATATTTCTTTTGATTAGCTTGGGCTAGCTTGATAACTTGTTGTGTTTGCAGCTGGCTTTCCTCCAACTCCACCAATTCCAAAAGTTTTTTGTTTTGCAATTCCTCCATTTCCAACCATTGTTGTTTTGCTGTGTGAAATGTCATTACCTCATACTCAATGAGTAATGTCAATTCCACCCCATATGTAAGATGGAAAGGGGTGAAGCCAATGGATGACTTGAATGTGGAATTATACACCCACATTGCACAATGTACTTGATTATCCTAGTTATGCAAGTTTTTGAGTACTTTAGCTTCCTTATTCAAGATGTTGCACAATACTTTGTTTGTGCATTCCACCAACCCATTGGTGCTAGGCTTATAGGTTGTGGTTATTTTATGTTTGATGACCAACTTCTTCATCAATTCTTCAATGACCTCATTGATGAATTGTGGTCCATTGTCTGAAATCATTTCTAGAGGTATCCCAAAACGTGTCACAATCCCATCAAAGTAGTCTATTGCCACCACCAATAATTTGTTGGTTCGTGGGGTGATAAGAAGAGGCCCCTTCCAAATCAATACCCCATTTTTCAAATGCTCCCAATGGTGGAATTGGGTGCAAAGGAATGTGAACCACATATTTGTTTGCAAATGCCTAGTACACATCACAAGTCTTACAATTGCATTCTTGAAAAGTGTCAATCAATGATACCCACCTTGCAAAATGTTTGCGGTAATCTTTTCAACAAAATGACCTCCACAAATGCCTTCATGGAATTCAAAAAGAATTGTTGAAACATCCACCTTTTATAAAGCCCGTCACAAAACCCCATCTTTCCTCGATGGTCAAGGCAATCCCTGAAAATGGGGTAAGGGCATGACTCAAAGGTAATCCTTCCTTTAAGTTGTTTGTTGGCTCTTTTTGAAAATTTGTGACACAAAAGATAGTCCACCACTTCTTTGTCTTCTCTTGACAAAGATATGGATTTCCATATTTAGAAGTTAGACTAAAAGTAACCCCACCCATATACGATATAGGAGCCTTCAACATTTCTAATAATGTCTAAGGTGGCTTATTGTTTCCCAAGCCCCACCCATAAATGTAAAAAGTGGCACAATAGAAGGTGGGAAACTATTTAAATAAAACCAGCTAGACCACTCATCTATCTAGCAAATTCAAGAGCAATTGTTATCTTGATGTAATGTCTTTTGTAAGCACAACATCCTATGCATACATATTGGCTCGAAACCATTTCATTGGCTAAACCTTGAGTGTTCTTCATTCAATACAAATTGTGCATGGCATTTCTCTAAGTCCACACTAGCACTGAGGAAAAATCAACAACAAATTGTTGTAGAGAGAGCATAGATGAGAGAGAATTTATGTGATGGAAGCAACACTTAAATAATATTGCTTTTTTTTAGGAATTATATTTATGTAGCTTTAACCATATGAAGATGTAGACAAAGTGGCAATCATTCTTCAAAAAATTTAGCCAAATTTGGCTATAGACTAGATTGAAGTACAAATCTTTAATCAGCCTTCTATATGTATGTATACACATTGAAAGCAAAATATAGAAATCTAACAACTTTTAACTTTATTTCACCTCACTTCTGGCAATCAAAAATCCTCCAAAATCATTTCAGTTTTGAAAAATATTAATCTTTTATTTAGCTTTTTGGTGGAATTTTGCCGGTAAAGAAAAGGCTCAGATAATCTGAATAGAGTATTCTCTAGGAGGCAACAACTTTACCTCTAGTTGCATATATATTGAGACACCATCAACATACACAATCACACCATCTACTCTCCAAAATCCAAGGGTATCTTCTAGACTAATATTTGCATTGAAGTACTTCAAAATTGCATTGTATGACCCGTGGAACTATTATTGTGTAACAAATGTGTCTCAAATAGGGATATGGTAAAAATACCAAATTTGGTTGTCAAAATCCCAAAGGATTGAGGTCATCCACATATGTATGCATCACCTTGGCCAGGTATCTATCGCTTAACCAATCCAGTTTGAATTTGTCACCATAGCAAAGAAAGAGTATGCATCACTAGCTTCATCAATCTGCAACAAACACACTCGGTCTCTTCAACATAGATTCTGAGGAAGAAAAAGCCTTAATACTAGCCTAGTGTTGGCAATTGTGACCCTAGTGCTGCATTCTTGAATAAGACAATGCTAAAAATCCAAAATAAATCACTCCACATATGTGACCATTCATGATAATCAGTGATGAGACTTCTCCGAATCAAACAAGAAGCCAAAAGAAGAATGCTCACAATTTTTTGAGTTGGGCGACCAGATCCATGGCCAGCCTTAGTATCAATTCGTGCAATCAATGGATTTGTCTGAGGACTATTCTCCACACTAGTGCAAAGCTCATAATGCAATGTCTGCTCCCTCATTCCCCAGCAGGAATCATTTTAGAAGTTGGATTCCATGAATGTTGCAACACAAGTGCTGATCACTGTGAAATTATAGCCTTCTTGCATCCAAATTATTTAACTCTTTCCTTTAATTAAGATTGCAAGTTCACACTCAACATGAAGGCACTATTTAATAGGCATAAAGAACTATTACCTCATTTGAAGTAATCAGTCAAGATACTCCCATTGGATCTTAAGAGACTCATTCTGTTCTAGCAATCAAATCTTTGGAAACCAAGATAAACTTACTGCAAGAAACTTCAAAGAATGAAGGGGGACAACTCGATCATCATGATCAGCAGTCAAGAGCATGGTGGGTGGGTATTGTACTCCTGCTGTCTGCTCCCATGGCCGCCTCACATTATGCAATGGTGAATATCTGCAAGGCGTGGAATGGTTGATTGATAAGTAAAGATTTGAGCTTTGAATGGACATATGAAGAGCCCCTACTCAGTTTGCAAATCTAAGTTTGACTTGAGCAGAGGAGACTTGTCATACACAATGAAGCAAGCAGATGGCATGAAACCACTCAGAAACCACAGTTTGCAAGGTGATCTCTATACTGCTGAAGGGATAGAGAGAAGGATTGGATTGTGAAAATTAAGTCCAGTGCATCTACCAGTTGTGAAAGTTAGGGAGGATAATGCTTTCTATGTACTGCCTACAACATTTGTACAGGATAACACAGAGAAATGTAACCAAGGAATGGAAGTGCTCACTTAATTAGCCACTTAAATTCTTCTTCATTGTCAGCACACCCATAATCCGAGGTCCACGCATGCCCTACAATATTTAAACAATCACATACCATCAAAATCCTCAAATCAATGATGGAGCCAGGGGCACATCTTCATATATTGTCAAGTCCATCCAACCGAAAAAAGCAGGGACTGACTTAGAAAAACACACTGCAAACTAGAGTTGTAAGAGCATGGACAAGAGTTCAATGCTTGAAATAAGATTTTCTACTCACCAATTGTGAACTTGTGGAAGCGTAACATATCCATCACACCAACATGTGCCAATGCACATCCAAATAAATCTGGCCTCTGCAAAGCCCAAGAAAGCAACCCTTGCATGAAAATAAGGTGCTAGAGATATTCCAACTTGACATAGAGTTGACTTTAAAGATGCAGTTCACAAATATTGCAAGCCAAGTCACCATGCATCAACCTGCTGGCATAAGAGAACTCCAAACAGCAGGATGTTGATCAATTGGGAAAAGAAGTATGTAAGTAAAGCTCTGAGGAGCATTTTGAGTACTTACAGCAGGCCCAACAAACTGGAAAGATGAGTACCTGATTAATGCAGGCAGCCACAAGCAAGCCTCCATTACTTCCACCTTCAATGCAGAGTTTCTTTGGCTGCGTGTAGCCCTCCTTTATCAAGTACTCTCCACATGATATGAAGTCATCAAAGCAGTTTTGCTTATTGGAAAGAGAACCAGCTTTGTGCCACTCATCCCCATACTCTCCCCCACCTCTGATATTTGCAACAGCAACAACTGCCCTAAAATGCTTGGCAAGTACCAAGTGGGCAACACTGAATGAGGGGGTGAGGCTTATATTAAAACCTCCATATCCATGGAGAAGTGCTGGATGGTATCCATCCAAAAAAAGGCCTTTCTGAGCCACTAAAAACATGGGTATCTTGATGTCATCCTTGCTTGGAACAAAAACCTAGCACAACCCATCACACAATATTAACCATCAAAGCACTGAGCAGTGACACAACAGTACTGAGAAGAAATCAAAAGGTTGCTGACTATAATCCTTAGAGTCTTATGAATATACACATGCTGACCAATTTGATGAACATATGTGCCCTGACATGGCCATGAGCTAACATGGATTGAACTCCCAACATAGTCCAAAGCTAAAACTCTGATCAATGGACGTTGTTGAAATTGATCAAACCCAGCACCAAGCAACAGCATCTAACCATCTTAGCTTCTAGGATGCTACTGTTGTGGATAAAATATTTTTACTATGACCTGGATGCAAAACAGTGCTGAGAATACAGAGTCCATGCTGATAATGCAACTGCAGATGTGAAGAGAAGCTTCTTTGATGCAGAAGTTTACCTGCTTGGTCTCAAACAAGGCTCGGTCAAAATTTGCAACAGCAGTCTCCCGCAACACTTTCACTTCAGGTTCCATGGAGCTTAAATCACATTGATAAATTATCCCTGGGGTCAAGAAGCTGGTGAAGTTGAAATAAATTTCAGAGTCTTGTCTTCGGCCTGATATTTCAGTCACAGAACCAATTTCTAGATGGAGATGATGCAACAAAGAACCAGTCTGGAGGTCATGTAGCTGGAGTTGATGTTTTACATCCCTCATGTAACACAGCAGCAACTGCTGCAAGTTGACACAATCAGCAGACACAAGCACATCTGTCTTGGACTCCGGAATCAAATCAGTCCAATTGGATGGATGGTTGAGATCCACCCTTGTCAGTTTGTATCTGGGTGCATTTTTGTTGGTGAGAAAAGTGAAGACAGATTTATCATTGGCCACCAGCTGATATTGTGCTTCAAAATTGTCTACTAGCTTTTTAAAGGGAAGCTGGTTGTTGCTCCCTTTGAAGCCTTCAAGACCCTGGGGCAAGGTTGTGAGATCAAAGTAGTAAAGTCTGTTGACTGGGTCACAACCCTCTTCAATTGACAGCAACAAATACTGCACAACAAAAAACTAAGGTCAAAATGTGCAGGGCAAAACAGCATTACATGGCATAGGATAATCCACCATCTTCCTTGGAGAAAGGTCATTTTTTTTGTTTTTTAAAGCATCATCCCATGCCTAAAGAAGGGGCAGTTCTGACACCTGGCCATCGGACGTGATCTCTGCTCGAGAGAGCCACTGTGGATGCTCCAAGTTCCTCCAGCACAGTACATCTTCAGATTGGTCAGTGCCAAGTAGGTGATAGTAGAGTTCATGGAACAGATTCTTCTCTGTGTCAGTGCCAGCATCTATATCCACTTTCTCCCTGTCATTAAATACAGGCGAGATTAGCAATATCCACACCAAGAATCTCAAGCCCAATGTTTAAGTGCTCATGTTCATCCGACATGCAATGCTGTCATACATTTCTCAATCAAATCAATAGTGCCAAGTCTGAACATGGCTCATATGCCCAGGCTTATTAGCACTGTCTGCTGGGCTTGGGCTGAAAAGAACCTAGATCAAAGACCTTTTAGCACATCACCCTATCCTCTATGAAATTTGCCAGTGAGAATGAGCCAGGGAAGACAGACATCCTATTATACATTCAGATGTATAACATAGTGATAAACATTATTGCTGCATCGACCCTTTAAAAGCATGGAGACATTGCCACCTAATAAGAATTTGTTTCAGCCACCCTGCAGAGCTCACCACAGGTGGCATTCCAGATGTGTTCCAAATATGAGAATGGGAGAAGGACATACTTAGGTTCTGGATAGCGGTTGTAAAAGAAGCCTTTATTGTCATGTGTCCATGTTAAGGATGTAAATTTCACCTGCATATGCAGACAGCCAGTATTGATTTCCATCCATTGTCAAAACCTACTTTGGTCAAGGCTGCTAAGAAAATTTCAGAATAATATTCCTCTCCCTGATTCTCAGTTAAGAACATGAACTACCAGAAAAATTGATCAAACCAAAATCCCAACTTTCATTCCCATCACAGGTATCCCCAACTTTATGTTGGAATTCAACTTCATCCAGAAATCTTAGTCAATGACCATTGACCCTACTGTAGCTGGGTTGACTATTATTGACAAAATGGACAATATTCAGCATGACAGTGATCACTGACTCCTGCTAGAGCTTGATTGACTATCACAGGTTAAGCATATAACTATGAGGATGTGAAGTCACAGGATACAGGGACTTGCAAGGAGGGCCCAGGAACCCAGCCCCCAAGGTTTTGTGGTTTTTAGCTGATGCTGACTATGACATCAGCTGGTACTGAGGGCAGTCAGGACCCAAGTGGAGTTCATTAACAACAGCCAACAAAGACTTCCATGTAGCATTCACAAGTAAAAAAGAACGAAAATACTATGGGCAAGTGACAGAAAAGCAAGAAAATTGAGCAGACCAAAGTACACGAACTCAAATGTCAGTAGGACTGTAGAAGCACAAGGGAACAGTGTAACCTCACCCATGACAGGGTGTCAGGTTGCATGACTCTATCAGCCACACGAATCACTTTAATGGTGATCCAGTCGCTTCCACTTGCACTCTGACCATAAGCCAGATACTCTGCATCCTCACTGAACTTCATTATAGCAAGAGCAACAGTACCATCTTCACTCCATGTGTTTGGATCCAGAAGCATCTCTGCATCGCCCTCCACTTTCTCCTGCATATGCACACAACAAGGGTACATCTCCTCAGCATAGTGTCCTGGAAGACTAAATCTACACTCTATGTCTCCAAAGTCCAATGCAAAACTACAAAGAATTGGTGGGAGATCAAATTTGTGCACATGTACTGACTGGCTTGACAGTGAGTTTCTGAAATTTCTTTTTCAGCCAGCTTGACAGGAACAACAATTAATTTCCTGACAATTTTCTGAATTTCTGAATTTTCTTGCAAAGTTGAATTGACTTCATGGAACTGTTTTTCTGAACTGGGATGCTACTTTGTTGGGTTTGAAGTATGTAGCCCAGATGTCCTTTCCTTACACTCTTGTCATTGCAGCTTAATCTCACCTGTATGTAGAGCACACTTTGGGCTTGCAAGCCACTGTTGTGCGTATAGAAAAAGTGTTTGCCACGCTTGTATGGACATGAGTATTTGGGGTAGTCAAAGTAGGCAGTGATTTGATTCTTCAATTTGTCCCGTGTAACACATTTCTCAAGTACAGATGCTGTTAGCAGCACATTGTTTTGTACAAACTCTTGAGTCTCCTTGGCTTCTGGATCCTCCAGCCTGATCTAGCAATGACACAGAATCTCCAACCCACTCAAGTACTTGTAGCCAGAGAGAACAGAGCCCCATCAATAATACACTTAGACCTTTCTCTGAGGCAAGGAATACCATAGTTATTCTACATTGCCAGCACTATGGCTGCAACAAAAGAGAGCAGCTGTACATATCTGAAGTGGCCATATGACTGATATTATCATCAGGCTGCCTAAAAGAGATGGATGGGTGGTCGTCTGCAGAAGTTCAATGAGTACATGAACTGTCTCCTGGAACCAAGAGGTCACTAATTGAAGAGTATACATACCAATGCATTAATGTAAACTGCCCACTGCAAGGTTAGGGCATGTCTGAAACATGTGGAACAGAATTGAAAGTTAGCAAGAGCACATGAATACACATGTGGGTAACAGAAGGAAGAGCTTCACATACGTGCGGTACGGGTCTGCAACTTTGCGGTCATGCAGGCAGTCAAACACAGAGTCATCCCGTTTAGCTTCAATGTATTGCAGCCGCATGGTCGTATCTGCCTCCCACAAGCATCCCATGGTGGTGATGAACGTGGATTGTTGTGAGTTGTGACCTGAAACTCAAGCAGAAGGGCTTTCTGCCCTAATTAAGCCAAGGGTGTAGACTCCCTTTAAAGAGCACTGTTAAAAAACACAGTGATGATGGTTCTTGATACCAAGTGCACACAATTGTGTCCTCCAACCCTGCAAATTTATATGCACTGGCTTTTGCCTTGAAGGCTACCTGCAACTACACGATTACCAATTAGTGCAATGGCCATCATGACATGCTATTCAATCCTGATCAAGAAGTTGAGGGAATCAGGATTTCATCACTACTAACAACCTGTGCAACAAACCTGTCTGCGACAACCTGTTGCAGACAACGATACTTTGGAACAGCGGATAGATAGCAGATCTTGTATAATTCGCAAGTAGCAAATTGCCAATGATTTGCATCCTAGTTCATCTCAACAAGCAGGACAATATCGTAGTGACATCTTAACATGGTTCAATACAAGAATTTTCGCGAGAAAACCATGGCAGCTACTGAGAGAACCTTCTGGAAGTCGTAAGGAGCTTGACGCAGCCTTCAAGTGCGGGAGTAAACTTCACTACACCGTCGACACCCTGCTTATATACGATATTACAAAGAATTTTGACACAGAATGAGAGAAAACAGACAATTGACTACTAATAGAACAACAGCGGACAAAAATTGTGCTGCAAGAAAGTTTCATGGCGCAATCACCGTCCAGAAGACTTGAGCAACAAATAATTGTTCATGTCGGCGCAGAACATGGTCGGTTCTTTCTTCTCCTCTCTTGCTGCATTACTGTCGCTGCTGACTACTACTACTACTACTACTACCACCACAACAGGAGATGTGTGAGACCTGAGAGAGGACGAAGAAGAAGACATTGATCATCCTTCGCCCCGCACTCCGCCCCCCGTAGCAGCATAAGAAAGGGGTTCAGACAGCCTGATCCAATCGCTTCTTCGTACACGAAGCTTTCTTCCGCACAATATTCTCCTGAATGCAAATCGTGAACCGCAACCTCAAACTTTCGATACTCGATTGCTAAAAACGTGAGCACATATTGCGAATTCGGCATTCCAGGAAAGAAAATAGGATCGTCCAAAACAGCCACGACCGGAGCAGCAGCAACGAGAGACAGAAAAGGGGAGACGAAGGAAACAGCGGACACTGGGGGCGCTGGTATCGTCCCCTCCCCCCCCGTGTGTATTCGGCGGGTAGGTACATACCCGCCGGTACTGGTTTTGGATCACTTTTTTCCTAGAGATTTTCATACCAGATTAGTACCCGGGCCAGTTTGACACTAATTTATATTATTTTCAGAGATGTAGAAATTTTTACAAAAAGAGAAAATTTCAGAAATATTTCTGAAGGAAAATGAAGAATGTGATGGAATATTTGGGAGTCTATCATTTGTGGAAATGGAATTCTCAAAATGAATGAATTAATTAATCTACTATTCCACTGGAACTGGTCAAGATACTAAGGGCTCTGGTATTGGATCTTCTTTTAAACTGTAATACCAATTGATGCCTGCTTTTGAATTATTTTTTTTGGTATGAGGCAGGTATATTCCAATAGTGGGTGGGTAAGAACTGTTGGTTCTGGTTTTAAGTCGGTAAGAATCGAATTGGAATGGTGTTGGATGGGGTTGGATTTTTGGTATAGGAAAAGGGTCTACTAGTAGACCCTTCCTCTTACGTAAAAGTGCCAACATGATAATCACGTTGCAGAGGGATAACATTCTAGTGACAAGGAGCATGATAATCACGTTGCAGAGGGATAACATTGTAGTGACAAGGAGGGACAGTGAGGAGGGACATGTTGATTGGTAATTTTCACCAATGGAAGTTATTTTGACAAATTGGGAGTACCTTTCGAATTATGTAAGTTAATCTTCTTGCGAAATCATTATGATGTTAGTACACAAGATTTTTCTAGCTTAGCAAGGGACCAAAACATATAAACGAAAAAAATCTGACGATGCTTTATGAATTTGGAATAGGAATCAAAATCTGATTTGATTTTTTAAAAGAAATAGACCCAAAATCAGGTTCCAATTCTATATGCATGTAAAAATAAAAATGAGATTATTTGTTTAAAGAAAACTCAACTTGGGGAGGTTAATTTGCAGTTTGTTAGTTCTAGTCCACGGTAGTAAGAACCGGATCAAAATTGGACCAAAATTGGGTTTGATATTTACAACTAGTAATTTTTGGGGGGAATTTGGTGTGAACTCCAAAACAGTCCAGCTAATTTCTGAACACTTAAGGGCTTTAGGGTTTTAGGCTTTCTACAAAGTTTGATGGTGATGGTGATTTGTGAAGTTTTTGTCATTGCATTCATGAAGGACATTAGCAATGATAGTCCTACATTGTGTGAGCTTTTTAAAGGATGCTATAGGCTTAATTATTATTTTTTATGGTTGATGGTATGTGGCTAGAAATTTGGCAATGATGTTGTCAAGACGATGCCAATGGAAATAAGGTGGGTGAAACAAAATAAATGGTGTCAAGGAAAAGATGATGAGGAAAGTGAACAAGTTTGTTTGCGAGCGAATAGAGATAAAGTAGGTTGTGGTGTTTGGAGATGTTGATTTTCTATCGGTGTGTGATAATTTGTGTGTTGACAAACTCATGAATCGAATCTATTTGTTGGGGAATGGGGATGTTATTTGGAAAAATTGTATGTGAAAAAGGTATTTGAGAATATGGTGCATAATTGGAGAAGACATATAATTTCTAGGTTTTGGGGTTTGGAAAGAAATGATTGCTTAGAGAAAAAGACTACGGGAAAATATATATGTTTTGAGAGATAAACTTATAAAGAGTTTGGCAAAATTGGGATGATACTTGAATAAAATAATTGGAAAGGTGGTTAATGGAGAGCTTCATCCATCTTTATGGAGAAAGTTTGTGTTTGTACTTGTCTATTATAGGCCATTTGACAACTTGACACTTCATGGGGAAATATAAGCCATTGACAACTTGACACTCTTGTTAATACAACATTGAAATGCAAGTTGTTGGTAGATGGTGGCGTTGTTAGGTTCTTTCATAAGTTACAAAATGTACTTCACTCAATAAAGATGTGGTTTAAATGTGATGATGTTACCCACATAATTCTTGTTTATTATGTAAAGTTCGAAGTCTTTTCCTTTTTAAATTACATTAAACTCAAAATCCTTAACCACCACCTAAACTAGACTTAATCTACTTGAGAATCAAATTTGGGTTTTGCAAAAAGACCCATCTAGTTTTCAATATTTTTATTTAAAAAGGAGGGGGATAATTTTCAAGATAAGTTCTTACATGGATAAAAATTAAGGAGTCAATTCTCATTCATTGTCGCAACCTCACTTTGGCCAAGTGTGGGGGTGAACCCAACACTTGGAAAAGTTGGAGGTTTTGAGTCCTCCGGGACTCCCGAATTTTTAGAGCTCGACAGCAAGGCCCAAAACACCTCGCATTGGGGTGTTCTTGGTATCATTGGAAAGGTCTTGAAACGTAGATATCGAAAATGGCCTCGCATTGGCCATTCGGACATCTGCAGCCCAAGTTATGGGCAAAAGAAGGGCCGGGAGTCAAATTGGCACCCGACCACTAAAAGTTAGGAATCAACCTCTTCCCGACGTCGCCTTGAAAAGTGCGACACAACGTTGGAAAGCTCTTGACGAGAGCTACAACTTTGGTTCAGGACTTGTCCCGATCCGAGTTTGGGGCGAGGAGCTGTGGCCGTCCAAAGTCCCGGGACTCCAACCGGGATAGTTTCGGGACTCCATTTCGGGAGTCCCAACAAAATGTGCCATTCGGATGTAGCCTTCGCGGTGAGACGCAGAGAATACTATATGGGGGAAGGTGGTGGCTTCCCCCGAGTCCGGGCTGTGGTGTGTCTCGTGGTCCAAAATGCCCGTGGCTTGTCCCAACACCCAAGGGTGTCCCGAAATGTGAACTAACCACGTGGGTGGTTTGTTTTGATGCAGATTCATGCTTGATCTACTAAACCTTCTTCCTAGTCTAATCCCTGGGCTCCCAACTCGACCCTCTACCCCTTTTTAGAGTTGGAAGCC
>Ga0209611_10005800_pt1 | contig 20526 bp, 22 predicted proteins | sample S1TSphgellanicum_3_FD_187693 | JGI IMG/M metagenome (GOLD analysis project Ga0209611, IMG submission 187693) | Host-associated microbial communities from peat moss isolated from Minnesota, USA - S1T2_Fc - Sphagnum magellanicum MG (SPAdes) (version 2) | ecosystem: Host-associated > Plants > Peat...
TGTATAAAAATGAATAAACATTATAGTTGCACAATATTATTAATTATGTATCATTACTTGATATGTTGTAATGATTTACATAGAAATAATAAATTACATGTGTATTGAACATAAACATTGGTACTAACATATTTTTAAAAAATTCTTAAACTTTATTTTGAAATTAAAGTTTAATATTTATGTGCACCAAAAAAACCATTCATTTATACAAATAATATTTACATGTGATTTAATATTACCATAATTTTAAATAAATATTACAATATTATATGTATAAAATTAAAATTGTCTATTAGTTGTTTAACCTAGTTGAAGGAGATAGTTGTAAACAATATTGTATTTCATCCATCCTTTAATACATTTTATCATCCATTTTATAATACATTTTAGCATCCAAAATAATTGAACATTAGTCAATGTTTTGATTGTGTGCCAACTAAAGAACCTTAGATGCCAAGAATATTTTTTAAATGACCCTTTAGTTGAAACATGTTTCAAATTGTTTACCAACATAGTTGGAAGTTCAATTTGGAGACATTGTTGATGCTAGGAATATTTGGCAAATCACCACACAATTGAAAAATGCTTTTAACTATATACCAATATAGTAAACGAATCCACTTAATTGGTAATTGCCAAAATTCTATTTAAGTTTTTTAAAAATCCAATTGAAACATAGTTGCAAATGTCATGTAGTTGAAAACTTTTAGTTAAAAATTGGGGGTTTTCTACTAGTGCTATCTATAAAAACAAAAATTTCAACAACAAAATATAAACAACATTATGAAATTCACTCTAAATTTAAACCCTAGGATGGTCACCAAATGGTAAATACAAAATCTCCAGTCCTATATTCTAGTCTAAAATTTGGATTGAAATGCAATTAAATTAATACTAACAAATTTTGTTCATTAAGATTTATTTAGAACTAGTTTTAGAATTAAAAATTCAATAATGAAAACATGATAAAAACATCAAAACAACAAACTTTGACTATGGAAACAAAGTTTTTCCAAAAATCAAAATATTCTTATTTCATCCTCTGTTAGAACTCCATGTTCAACAATGATACAATGGTTTTCATCTCTTCCTTTTCTCCAAAAATATTCCGCAACAAAAATAATCCTATGTTCTATTCAAATTCAAATGGTGATAAAAACTATGTAATTTAGTTAGTAATTCCTAAAACAGTAACTAGGTAAATAGAAATATACTAATTGATAATTACCACAAGTAACTACTCCTTTAACATATATCTACCTGATGGCTTAATTGGCCCCACAAAATCAAATCCCCATTTCATAAATGGTTTTTCTAGGAGATTTGTGACCAACTTTGTAAGACTTTGAGTCACCAATCTTCTTCTTTTTGGCATGCATCACAAGATCTATAGTAATCATTCACATAGTTGGTCACTAATATCCCACATCCAATGTCTTCCTTTGTGTGATTTTAGTTGCAAAATGACCTCATGATGATCTTTCATGAATTTTTCTCATCACCATCTATGCTTCTGTAGTTGTCAAACATCTTTGCGATTTGTTGTCTTGGCCCATTATGTACAATTCACCATTCTTTAGTGTGAAGGGCTCTACTCTCCTAACTAGTTTCTGCTTCTATTGTATAAATAATGTTACTTCAATCTAGCATGTTCTCAAAATTTCTTTTACATCATTTAGCCATTTAGGCTCTATGTAAAAAAAACTTGCATCTATGGTTTAATTAAACACACATGTGGGTTTTGTAATGTCTAGTAGTCTTGACAATCCATTTGTAACTACATGAATTATGCCTGGTTTATACACCATTGTGAAGTCATATTATAGGAACAATAATAACCACCTAGTTATTCTCCTTGAAACCTATGGTTTGTTGACTAAATAGACCAATGCCATATGATCTATATAAAAGATAAATTTATTGCCCAACAAATTATGTCTGAACTTGTGCAAATCAAAAACCATTGCAAAAACCCCTTTATGTGTTGTGCTATAATTTTGTATGTTCAGAAATCTAGAAGTATACACTAGTGGTTGATCACTCTTCCTTGTCAAATTTTGAGACAACATAGTTCCTACAACTAATAATGATGCATATGTATGAACATGAAACTCCACTTGCTAGTTTGGTGATATTAATATTGGTGCTTCAATACACTTTTATTTGATCAACTCCTAAACCTTTTGACAATGCTTTGTCCAAAGAAAAGTCTTTGTCTTTTTGGTTAGTTTAGTAATAGGTGCCATAATAACAACAAAGTTTGTGATAAAACATTTGTAAAACAATGCCATACCATTGAATACTTGAAATGGATTCTTAGGTGGTGGTATGTTTATTATTGCTTGTATTTTCTTTAGATCTGGTAGTTTCCCATATTTGGAAATAATAAAACCCAAATCATCCCTGAAAATACCATGAATTAACATTTGTCTAGATTCATACCAATGCCATATTTTTTACTTTTTTGAAAACATAATCCAAGCTTTTTATAAATGATTGTCCATGTCATTATACACTATAAAGTCGTCCAAAAATATTTTCATAAAATCGCCCAAATATTCTTTGAATGCTTTGGTAATAGCTCTTTCATATGTTTGAAGTCCATTTTTAACTCCAAACAACATCACCTTCCATATGAAAGCTCCCTAGTCTATGGCAATTATAGTCTTGTATTTGTCCTTTGGAGCTATAGAAATGTGATGATATCATGAATACCCATCTAAGAAGGAATATGTTTCATATTTTGCTAGTGTGTTCAAAACTTCATTTATAAAAGGTAATGGGTATGGATCCTTCTTGGTGGCTGCATTTAGTTTTTTGAAATATATATAGATTTTCAGTTTTCCATTTTTCCTGGGTACTACCACTATGGGTGACAACCATGTAGCCTCTTTTATAGATTGGATGAATCTAGTTGCTAACAATTTATAAGTATCTTGTTTGATTGTTATAATATAGTTTGGATTTGATCTATAACTAGCTTGATGTGTCAGTGTATAGTAGTAATTAGTTCAATTATATGTTGTGCAAGCTCTGGTGGAATCCCTTTTAAGTTTTTGTATGTCCATGCAAATACATCTTTGAATTCTTTCAATGGTTGTTCCACTTCCAACACTTTGCATATCTTTAGCTGTGCATTGATTTTCACCAATTGTGGTTTTGCATCAGTTCCCAAGTTGAGCTTCATTAATTGTTAATCTTCAATTAACATCCATCCAACCATCTGCAATTCATGTGCTTTGATTTTTGTTGGGGTTTTGTCCATTGCAACACTCCTTGGTTGATGACTATAATATGTCTCAAGATACACCTTATCTTCTAGAATTACTTATAGTTCATGTCTATTGCTAGTCTTCTTATATTTTGTGATTTGTACCCTTAATTTTAGTTCTAAATTATTAGTCTTCACACTAGTATCGATGATCTCCACATCTGTGGTTTTCATAGATTGAATTGTTTCAGGTAAATTGATTATTCTTATTGATAATAATTCTAGCTTTGTAGCAAAGATGATATTTTCATCTTCATTTGTGATACCATTTTGATAGTCATATAAGCATAGTAACACTTATGGTCTTTTTACTTCACTTCCCAAACACTTAGTGACTGTAATTGTTCGAATTGTCGCATTCCCTTATTGTTACTCCCCCGATCATGTGCCACTTTAACATCCCTCAACCATGGTCTCCCCAACAACATGGAATAACTAGAATCTACCACATTGTTTTGAAATATAATAAACGTAGTTATGTAAAAAATGTCGTGAACATATATCCTCAAATTTTTAATCAAACCCACTAGTTTTGTGGTTGTTTGATCTGCCCTCCTCAAATTATATGGAGCAAGTTTATGCTTTGGAAGCCCCAACCTTAATTTCAATTGTTTTGTGATGATATTAACTCCAAAACCTCCATCCAATAACACATCCTCTATTGTATTTTTCCCAATCGCCATATGATTATCTATTGTTACAACAACTATCCTACCTTTGATACTAAAGAAATAACTTGTTTATTTATGGTTGTTATTCTTAAATTTTGAGTTTTATCTGGTTTTAGTTTCTACCAAAAATACTTCTTTAATTTAGGAGTTATTTTAAACAATTGTCCCAAAATTAAATCATAACTTGTTTCTAGCATTTATTTACAAATGTCCTAAAAAAATTCTTCTTCTACAATTAATTTTTCTTGTGAATCCACTACCTCTTAAGATTTTTGTGCTTTTATAAGAGTAGTAATTAGTATACTCGACTAGGTTGTGTTCCATCCTTCCATGGATGTGGATGGCCCTTTTGTCTAGGTTTGTGTTTTCTGAAGCTCTTGAATTATTTCCATCATTGACTTCTTCAATTGTTCTTTCTTCTAGTCAACAATACTCTTTACTTTCCTTGGTTCTCTATCCTTGAACACTTGTTCTTTAGTTGTTTTACTTCTTGTTGTTACATTAACATCCAACACATTCACATCTATAATGACTGATTGTATCTCAAAAACATGTTGAACTTCTGCTACTATCATAGATTTCCCATGGAACATCTTCTACATCTCAATAAATTGTGGACAGTCTATCATTTTATGTCCATTTAAACCATAAATGTGGCATGCATATGAAAATGTTTTCTATTTTTTATTATTATGTTGTGCTACTTTTGTGGTTGCCACTGTGGTTTCCTCCTTCTTTCTACATGTCTCCACATTATGATTAGTCATTCCACAATTTGTGCAATACTTGTCAATTTTCCTTGTATTACTTTGTGTCTTTGGTGGTATGTCTTGAGGTATGATTGCAAACCCGCCCTAAACACAGTAGTCAAGAAACTATATGTGGTTGGTACTTGTAAACCATGAAACAACTTCTGAATTTGTTCATAATGAACCTTCACCCTCTTAATCTCCTCCTATTTCATGTTTTTCAACTCCATGTATGTTTGTTCGACATTCTGAGTCTTTCGATCACATTTACAAAATGCTTGTGTAAGCTCTGAAAAAGCACAATTAGGAAATTCTAACATGTAATTATGGCACTAAATCAATATTGTATTTCTTAGCGTATAACTAAACACATTGATGACATACTCTTCAAAAGTTTCTGCGTTTGCTTTCATTGTAGAATTGAACACTTTGACATGAATATCTACGTCAACATTTTTTTGCAAGTGAGGGTGCTTAAGAGCTACCTTATTTGACCTCATAGAATGGCCATTGTTGTGATTGGGGATTCATGTAATTACAACAGATGGTTATCGATATCCTCCTCTTGGATTTTTAACATTTGTACTTCTATACCTTCCAACAATTATTGAGCTCATTGGTGGTTGATTTGTAATCGTGTTTACATGAGTAATCATTATTGAATTAATAAACACCATTTGGGGTGTCCCAACAACTTTAATGATTGCTCTTGGTAGTCTCGAACTCCTATTCAAATTCCTTCCTTCCAAAACCCCATTCGATCCACAACCCAAGTTTGTTGTAGATCCAATTAGTATTCCACATTTGACAAAATTTGTGTTGGGTGCAACAATAATTTCCACTCTTGTGGTTGGTATTACAACATTAAGTGGTTGAATAATTTCTTTTCCAACAAGTTATTTCTAGATCTCCACAATTATTGTTGAATTGACACTCTTAGTGAAGCTAAATCAATTTGACGATGCCCCATTATGTGGTTACCCATTGGTATTTTCTAGGGTGCAAAATGTGGATGTGAATACACCTTTGGTATTTTGCTCCTAAACTGAATGGATGGATGAATTTGTTGACTCTGTGGTCCCAATTAACCTCCCAACTCCATGCCTCTCAATCTATTCTGGACTACATGAATTCCTAGTTCTTATTCTTGTGATTAATCCATTAATGTTCTTGCCACATCCTGTAACTCCACATGTTTAGCAATACTTGCTTTGATGTGAAAAGGCACAAAAGGATAATCCATGATTATATATCTTTATTTTTCACAAAATGCACAAACTTTTGAAAGTAATTTGGCTACATCCAAATCCATAGCCCATGATCTTTAGTTTCAGTTGTATACCTTGTTTGATCCATTTCTAGATTTCCTTGATGTGAGTACGACTGTGGTACTTCATCCAACACATTCACATGTGCCTCTACGTATTTAAATGATTTTAGGTAGTTTTTCCTAAGTCTCCTCAAGCACATTGATATTGGTGTTTTCTTCCACATCTTAGTCTTCCATTGGTTCATAATAATTTGGAAATGCAAATTGGTACATAAACCTAAATTGTATAACTTTTATATTATCCCTTTTTTGGCTAATCATCGATTCTAGACTTCAAATTTCCTATGGTTGATAAGGTACTACAAAATTCCCTACTCCATCTTGATCTTTGCAACTCTGAACCATAGATTACGGCTAAGAAGTATACCACACCCATTCATTTGGGTGAGTATTTGACTGCATTTCTCTCCATGGAGATCGTCATTTATAAATGTGCCTTCTCTGAAGACCACCAGTGCATACTTCATGCCTTACCACCTCTTGTGGTAGAAACGACATGTGTCCTATAGGTTTTTCTTTTATTCTCAAAACTTGTCTATCCAATATTAGATTTTGATATCGGGTTTCTGTAATTCCCACATACTCCTCTGCATTTTCAAGATTATATTTTGTTTTTTTTTCAAGACCTTAATGATTTGCTTCCAAATCCAATTACTGTTGTAAACTTTAGGTCACCATCTAATTCATCTTGTTTCATAATCTTGCTTTTTTAGAGTTTGTAGATTGTTCCGCAATCCTTACGCTATCAACTGCTTAGACCTTTGGTGTTTTCTAACATAGCCCTTCTAAATTTGAATTGAAAACAAAACCATTTTTATGAACACCTTCATTTATAATATAAACAATGGAAAATGTAGAAAACCCTTTTGTCCCTATAACAAAAATAGAGAAAATTTCCCCAAAAGATGGTCACCAAATGGTAGATGTGGATTAAATTCCTCTAGAGCTATTCCACACTTGTTAAAACAACAAATTTACATTACAATATTCACACATTCCCAATTTTTGCACTGATTTTAAACACACATGTGTATATAGTGCATTAAAACACCATATTCTGTACTTTAGAATATATTGTAAGAAACCATAAGTAGAATTACAATTCATTTCATGATATTTTTAATACTACAAATAATTCACACAATAATCTGAATATGGAAATCATTGTAGAAGTTTGTACTTCCCTGGTTTATTGAAAACTTCAATCAAAATACAATAAAAAATTCCATGTCTTATTGAAATGTAATCAAATTGTAAGATTAAATATGAGGTATTCCAAACCAAAATATGTAATTTCTGCTACAAAGTACCTACATTTATCTCCTTGTTCCAAAATTGTGTGTTCAAAAATGTTCTTCACTCTCCCAGAACTCCTTCCTTTGGGCTGTCCCCAAATCACCATCAACATGAATCAAAATTAAACAAAAATTTAAAATTTAAACCGCCAATGTCCAATGTCCATAATGCCTTATACATCCAAAAACAATGTAATTTGCCTACTCCTTTAACACATGGTACCAAAAAGTTTTATTTTCAATAGGGCCCCAAATTGATTCTCGTGAAGTTTTTGGTTTAGCTTTAATGCGTTGTAATTCTGGTGGATGGTTTTTGGTAGATCATTCAATTTTTAGTTTAATATTTTCGGTAATGTCCTCCAATTCATTATGCTCCCCATTATGAAAAGTTGCAACCTCCTTTATGTCGATCTTTGGTTGCTCTAGTCATTCTAGGTTACCTACATGCCTTACAATTAGCATTTTCTTACAAAACTTGTTCCATTTTTTTCTTCATATTTCTTGTCAACATTGTTGGCATAATGTAAATAACTAAAAAAATTGTAATCTATCAGTTATTTTGGTTTTTTAATTTTTATTTGTCAAATAACAATAATAAATCCGTTGTTTGTTTTAGTAAAGTCAAATAGCTCTAACCAATATTTGTCCAAATAGGAACAATAATGAACCAAATATTTTGGATTCAATATTTATAATATGGTCACCAAATGTTAAGGCCGCTTGGTGAACTACTTGGTTTTGAAAGGAATAAAATAAGGGAGTAGAAAATAAAATCTTTTTACTTTCCTTAGATAAGTAAAAAGCTTAGACAAAAAAAGGATTGTTGATACTTAGTAAGATAGCCTCGTAAACTTTTTACATAAACAAACATGAAACAAATACAAGGAAAAAGACCTTGCATACAAAAAATTGAATATTTGCAACATAGAAAGGAAAAAACAAATCATAAAACTTCTACATATAAAAGTATCACATAAAATTTAATTACTCTAGAAATTATTCCCCTTGTACAATCCTCAAAGGTATAAAACCTTAAGTACCTTTAAGAAGGAAAACAAAAAAACGGCAGAATAGGAAGTTAACCATATGTCAAAAAAATTGGTTTTAAAAATAACTTAGTTCAATTTGGTAGTAAAATCAATTTCAAAAAATAAAAATCGTAACAAGTTTTTCAATAACTAGTTTCGGTAATGAAAATCCAGTAACATGTTTTTTGGTAATCAAAAAATTGATAAGTAGTTTTGGTAAAATTTTACCTTCAACAATTCGATTGGCCAATAGATGTACAATTAATTTTTCCAAATTTGAACACCCTCATAAATGAAATCTCGGAGTGTAATCAATTGGCCAATAGACATACATCTAATTCTTGCATTTGAATTCAAACACCCCCACAACTGAAGTTTTTCAAGTGCATTCAATTGGCAAATAAACATACATAATTCTTGCACTTGAATTCAAACACCCCCACAATTGAAGTTCTTTGAGTGCATTCAATTGGCCAATAAACATACATCTAATTCTTGCACTTGAATTCAAACACCCCCACAATTGAAGTTCTTTGAGTGCATTCAGTTGGCAAATAGACATACATTTAATTCTTGCAAGCTCAAACACCCCCACAAATGAAGATTTTGGAGTGCACTCAATTGGTCAATAGACATACATCTATTTCTTACAAGTTCAAACATGTGGGCAAATGAAATTTTTAAATGGATTCAATTGGCCAATAGAGGTAGGTAGTTTTTGCAAGTTCAAACACTTAGACAAGGTGAATGCAAGTTATGTATATAGTGTAGACAAAAAACTATCATAATTTGACAATTTTCAACACTTGTCCAAGTTTGATGCATGATGGTGGATATTTTGGAAGATATTTTTTGATGAAAGATTCATTCACAATTTGAGTTCCAAAAAAAAGAATAAAAACTCCAACAAATTTTTAAGGCTACTTTTTAAAATAACATTTATATGGAATAAATTTGAATAGTCCAAGATAATATAATTCATGTGGTGCCGGTGATTTTCACATGCATACATAATTGTGCATTAATATTTTGGTTTATAAGTAAAAATGCAAAACAAATGCCAAAATTAACTTTTTGTGGACAACTAAACGTGTTTTTTTGCATGATTATTTCCTACACATGTGGCATGTGCTTGGAGCTAAAATTTTTGAATTTAATGAATACAAACAACTAACAAATTAGTATAAAAAATGAATATTTTCCTTGCAACCATTTGGTTAAAAATTTCAAGCTTGTCAAATTTTGATATGATTTTTTTTCATCAAGTTCACCCAATGAACATGTATTTGCTTTAAAATAAACATGTTTTTTTTGCATAAAATTTTTTAAATCAATTTGCATGATTTCATACATTCCTTTTTAATACTAAAAGAATGAAGATAAAACAATTACTATATTAGTTTAAATATCTCAAAAAAACATTTACATAATGTCCAAACTACTTTTAAATATTTGTTATTAATATAATAAAACATCATTTTCTTTATTAACATACAACAATTCATTGCAATTGTTATCATTTAAATTTTTAAAAATTCAAAGTGGATTTCAAAGTCTTTTAAAAATTAAACATCCCTTTTTGGAACCTTAATTGTGAATGAGCAATAGATGATGGTTTGCATCTTGACCTAGCTATCATTATGTTGTGGAATTGGTACACATATCAATGATTTAACAAAATATCATTTTGATTTGTAAGACCTTTAAACATCATTATAATTATAGTAACAATATTACAAAGTATTAGTTTTAATGAGATTTTGTACATATAAAAATGCAACCATAAGGAAAAATCTTCCCCATCAAAACTTTCTAAATTTCTTGAAGTAATGGAGTTCAAATCATGACTTAAAAAATTTGTTCATTATTACATTATGTTCTAATAATGTTGATGATTATGAACTTTATAAAATATTCTTCCATTAAAGATGTACTCGGGTTAAATACATTTTTAATCATTTGACAACAATAAATTAGATTTTCAAAATTAATAAAAAATGTTGTCTAATAAATGTGTACATTGTATTTAAACAACTTTTATAAAGGTTGTTTAAAAAACCTTTATAAAATTATTGGTGTACGTTGTACATTTACAATATAGGGACACAATTATAAATCAATTTAATATTCATGGTTCTTATAACATATTTTGTTTCATTTTTATGTGATTTGTACAATAATTCAAAATGGGTGAAATCTTATTGATACAATACATAATTATAGTTTTGTTTAAAATCCTATAAACTATAATTTACATTCATTAATTGAAGCTTTGGAATGCATTCAATTGACCAATATACATAGGTAGTTTTTACAAGTTTGAACACCCTAACAAATGAAGCTATTGGAGTGTAATTAATTGGCTAATAGATATCGGTAATTCTTGTAATTTGGAACACCTTGATACATCAAGCTTTTGGAATGCATTCATTTGGCCAATTGATGTAGGTAATTCTTGTAAGCTTGAACACCTTAATAGATCAAGTTCTTGGAGTGCATTCAATTGGTCAATAAAGGTAGGTAATTCTTGTAAGCTTAAACACCTTAATAGATCAAGCTTTTTGAGTGCATTCAATTGGCCAATAGACATATGTAATTTTTGTAAGTTTGAACACCTCGATAAATTAAGCGCTTGGAGTGCATGCAATTGGCCAATTGATGTAGGTAATTCTTTTAGTTTCAAACATTTTTCTAAATGAAATTTTTGGAGTGCACGTAATTGGCCAATAGATGTAGGTAATTCTTGTAACCTTGAACACCCCCACAAATGAAAGATTTGGAGTGTAGTCAATTGGCCAATAGATGTAGGTAACTCTTTTAACCTCGAACACCCCTACAAATGAAGGTTTTGGATTGCATGCAATTGACCAATAGATGTAGGTAGTTTTTGCAAGCTCCAACAGTTGTTGAAATGAAAGTTTTGGAGCACACTCAATTGGCCAATAGATAAACATAAGTTTTGTATGTTTCGACACCCTAATAAATCAAGCTTTCGGAGTGCATTTAATTGGCCAATAGATGTAGGTAAGTTTTGCAAACTTGAACACTTTGACTAATGAAGGCTTTGGAGTGCACTCAATTGGCCAATAGATGTAGGTAATTCTTGCAACCTTGAACACCCCCACAAATGAAAGTTTTGGAGTCCATATAATTGGCCAATACATGTAGGTAATGTTTGCAAGCTACAATAGTCATTCAAATGAAGGTTTTGGAGTGCATGCAATTGACCAATAGATGTAAGTAATTCTTCCAAGCTCCAATAATTGTTCAAATGAAGGTTTTGAAGTGCACTCAATTGGCCAATAGATGTAGGTAATTCTTGCAAGCTTGAACAATCATCCAAATGAAGGTTTTGGAGTGCACTCAATTGGCCAATAGATGTAGGTAATTCTTGTAAGCTTGAACAATCATTCAAATGAAAGTCTTAAAGTGCCTACAATTGGCCAATAGATGTAGGTATTTGTTGTAACCTTGAACACTTCGATAGATCAAGCTTTTGAAATGCATTCAATTGGCCAATAGATGTATGTAATTCTTGTAAGCTTGAACACCCTAATAGATCAAGCTCTTGGAGTGCATTTAACTGGCCAATAAATGTAGGTAATTTTTGTAAGTTTAAACACTTCGATACATCAAGCTTTTGCAATGCATTTAATTGGCCAATAGATGTAGGTAATTTTTCAAAGTTTAAACGCCTTGATACATCAAGCTCTTGGAGTGCATTAAACTGGCCAATAGATGTAGGTAATTTTTGTAAGTTTGAACATCTCGATAGATCAAACTTTTGTAATGCATTCAATTGGCCAATAGATGTAGGTAATTCTTTTAAACTTGAACACCTTAATAGATCAAACTTTTGCAATGCATTCAATTTGCCAATAGATATAGGTAATTTTTGTAAACTTGAACACCCCAATAAATCAAACTTTTGAAGTGCATTCAATTGGCCAATAGATGTAGGTAATTTTTGTAAGCTTGAACACCCTAATAGATTAAGCTCTTGAAGTGCATTCAATTCGCCAATAGATGTAGGTAATTATTTTAAGCTTGAACACCCCGATAGATCAAGCTTTTGAAGTGCATTCAATTAGCTAATACATGTAGGTAATTATTGCAAGCTTGAACACCTTGATAGATCAAGCTTTTGTAGTGCATATAATTGGCCAATAGATGTAGGAATTTTTGTAAGCTTGAACACCCCGATAAAACAAGCTTTTGTAATGCATTCAATTGGCCTATAGATGTAGGTATTTGTTATAAGCTTGAACACCCCGATAAAGCAAGCTTTTGCAATGCATTCAATTGGCCAATAGATGTAGGTATTTGTTGTAAGTTTGAACAACTTGATAGATCAAGCTTTTGGAGTGCATTCAATTGGCCAATAGAGGTACGTAATTCTTGTAAGCTCGAACACCTCGATAGATGAAGTTGTTGTAGTGCATTCAATTGGCCAATAAATGTAGGTAATTCTTGTAAACTTGAACACTCAAATAGATGAAGCTTTTGGAGTGCATACAATTGACCGATAGATGTAGGTAATTCTTATAAACTTGAACACTCAGATAGATGAAGCTTTTGGAGTGTATTCAATTGGCCAATAGATGTAGGTAAATCTTGTAAGCTTGAACACCTTGATAAATCAAGCTTTGGAGTGCATTCAATTGGCTAATAGATGTAGGTAAATCTTGTAAGCTTGAACATTGTGATAGATCAAGCTCTTGGAGTGCATTCAATTGGCCAATAGATGTAGGTAATTCTTGTAAATTTGAACACCTAGATAGATGAAGCTCTTGGAGTGCATTCAATTGACCTATAGATGTAGAGAATTCTTTCATATCCACACTTATAAAAAAATTTAGGTTGTGGATTGAAGAATTTAAAAATAAATGTAAATGATTACATTTTGCTAGATGGAGTATTTGTAAGTGACAACATTTAAATAAATAAATTGGCAATTTTTGGATCATGCATTCGTGGAGACACAACCATTGAAGGTTATTTAAATATTGACCTTGGATGAAATTTTCCACTATAGTTGATGAGGCATCTATTAGGTCAAGCAACCTAAGGTTGTGAAATTCGTTTGGGCCATTTTGGAATAATGAAGGCAAATCTTCACATGTTTTCAAAGAAATGCTTTCGAAATTTTCCACCACCTATCACATCGAACAAAATTCAAACAATTGTCAACATGAATAAAATAAAACTTCAATATAGTGCCATGTTTTTAATGAAATAAATAGTACATATTTTTTTGAAGTTAAAACTTATGGTTTCATTTGGAATTTAGACCAAAAAAAAACCATAGGATTGAATTAGCACATGTTGCTCAAATTTGATTCTTTTGCAAAGATATATTTGGTTTCCATATAAATCAATTCATTGTAACTTCCATTGTAATATTTCGACCCATGTTTTGTAATTGGTCATGCATGTACAAGCTGCCATCTTTTGCCTAGTTGATTAAAGATCTCTCTTTCAAGTTTTGTAACCCAAACATAGGGCTTGATGAATAATTTCCATTCGAATACACTCGACAAAACATACTTTTTTTGAAACCAATGAAAAAACAAGTAATGTCCAAAAACATGTCTTGATGTTATTTATTCAATTGGTCATAAGAAATCCGCAAAGTTTTCCAAAACATTTCATTCTCAGAGCCCCCTATTATATTTTACCCACCTTTCAATTCGTCCAATGCATGTTTCCATATTTCCAAATCACAAATATCACACAAATAACAACCCAATATTTCAAGGCTTAAAGGGACGCCCCCGCAAGCTTTTATAATCTCCATAGAAATGTTTTTGAAATCATTTGTCACATTATTTGCATGTTTGAATGCATGGAACATGAAAAGTTCCCTTGGTTGTTCTTCCTCCAAAAATGCCATGTCTACTTTTGCAAACTCCCTTACATGATATTTCAATATTTGCCAATTTCGACAATTTACAAGTACTTTGTTTTTGCAATCTAGTGGCATGTTTGTCAATAGGAAGTTGTAAGGCTTGAAGGTTTTTTTATCATACTAACATCATCCACAACCACCAAAACTTTCTTTGATATCATGCATTGCTTGATTTCATCAAAATATTGATCGACAACTTCATGCTTGTGTAATTTTCTACCACATAAATCTTGTAGAAGTTTTTTTTTACATCATTGATGTCTTTTGATTTCACATCCTCCAAGAAACTAGATTTTTCATATTGGTTGTGGAACAAATGATACACTTTTTAATTCAAAATGGTCTTCCTAATCCCACCCATTCCAACCAATGCAACAATAGATTCATTTTGTAACAAACTATATATGGCATTTGCTTTATCTTCCATTGCCACTTCATAACTTGGCAAAGGTGGCATAATTGGTGTGTTTTTTTCCTATCAAATTCACCAAAACAATAATTTTTATTTCAAATAATGGATAATACCCTAAAAATTATGGCACGCAATTTAAGTGAAATGATGTAATGTTTATAGTCAAATTAAATGAACATACATAATTCCAAAAATTAAAACCAATGTCATTTACCTTCATAATTTTTTTCAAACATTCCAATAATTTAGAATAGCTTAAATGGTCCATTGATAGTGGCTTGCAAATTGTCAAGTGATTAACATCTTCCATTATGTAATAGTTATTGTTCGATAATCGAACAGCGGAAACCATTGGCACTAACATTCCCTATACATGTGCAAAAATTATTTTAGTTGAAATTCCTTGATGTGATTAGATTTATGTTAATATACAAGTGATAATTGGAACAATAACTTAGATTTTATGTTCAAACTATATAAATCAAATACATTTGTAACATAACCTCATTTAACCTTGTTACAAATGAATTTAAAATAAAACTACAAAGGTGTTGATTTCAATTGACATTCTATTCACAATGAATTTGCAATTTCTACTATGAATACATGTTGTAATGAATTTGTGGACAACGAAAAGAAACTTAAGATCAATTTCATAACTAACATTAGTAGTTTCAAAAGTTAAACCAACACAAATTTTTATAACATAAAAAATGTTCAACTATGGAAGCTAATTAGATAGTCAATATGCTTAGATGAAAATCTTACCCATTTATTGTCAATAGGCAATCCTTCAGCAAATGCATAGATGTTGACGTCTTCACAAATAGATTTTTTAAAGTCTATTGAAAGTTGCTCCATTTTTCAGTTGAAAGATTTCATATTTGTCAAAAGACCTGATTGAGTTTTATCTTTGGCGATTTGTTGACATTGCCACTTGAAATACTTTACTAGATCTTGGGTACCACCATCACATGGTACACTATAAAACACCACACCTTTAAGATTTTTCAAAAATTTCTCACAACAATTTTGTGTTTTAACATCCAAATTAGTCATTTGCTTTTTATACATATGTTTGTGCATTTCAACCACCAAGCTTTTGAGGACAAGACCTCCGAAACTATAAGTGACCATTGCCACTAGTATTACCTGAAGAGTTTCTTACCTACAAAATATTTCAAAATACACCAAAAATGCATCAACAACATCTTGTATGTGCTACATTGAAAAAAATGTTCAAATAATAGAATGTAGGAAATTGGAAATAGGATATATATTTTTTGAAATTAATTCTAACTACAAAATGGGTTCAAATTTTATATGTTATTGAATTTAGTTCCTTTGCCAAAGATGAAACTTTAAAAAACTCCATCACAAATTGCCACTACAACCAAATTGGTTTCCCATAGCTTGATAATGTGAACATGGACTTTACTACAATTTATCTTCAACATGAAAATTAACATCAAAGCCCCATTTCATGTTCTTTTCAATGACATTGAAAGTTACAAAGTGTTTAAGTTTTGGTGTGCACCACAAGAATGCTCCACATGAACAATTTATTCAAAGATGCCAAAATGCAAGCAATTATTTTTAACTGAAATATACAAAGAGGAGTAAGATGTCCATAACTAAGGAGATTGTTCACACCTTGAATCTGTAACCAAGCTTTGAATGAAGTTTCGGCCAATTTCCCTGACATCATTGTGGACATTTGCCACATCATTAGAATCATATGATAGTGACAAAATTCGAACATTGTCATTCAAGTCCTTTGGGATCCACATTTGTGGCCAACATATACATTTTTGGCTACCATCAATGGGGCGTGTTGTCCATGTTCCCTTCCATTCGTCATTAATCCCATAAACAATCCCATGGAAAAAAATTATGGTGAGACTCGAGTTGTTTGAAGTGCAATTGGGATTTAAATCATACATCGGGTATATCTGCAAAAAAAAGGAAAAAGAAATGTCAACAAGATTCATCAAATAAGTCTTGATATCCCTACAAAGGAAAAAGGAAAAAATGTCAACAACATTTATCAAATAAGTCTTTAAAACAATTTAATCAATACATAAAATCAAAGAAATGCGTGATTCATGAAGTGTACAATCACAATATTTGACAAAATACATATAATTAATCGAAATGTGAAGTACAAGACAATAATCTATTAATCAAAAAAATAATAATCATATTGCAACATCATTTAAATTAGATTTTTGATTCCATGCTCATTTGCAATTTTTTGGGGCTTGTCAGTTCTCTTTCAAAATGTCAAGTGAGTCACAAAAAAAAATCATTTACATGCAAAGTAAGTATCAAAACATAATTCAACAATTGAATATCATCACATAATGTTATGATGGAATATATGCCAATAAATTTAAAGATTGATGCTAAGAATTAAAATCTTCAAATGGGGTTCCTCAATTAAAGCCATATAATTTGGTTCATTTTCATTTCACAATTTTTCCTGCAAATTCTAGGCCACCAAGGGCTACAATTCCTAAGCAATTGGGGCACACACACAAGAACAATTTTCAAGAGAAATTTTTAATAATTATGTTGTTGGATTTATATTACTTTGGAGTTACAATCAACATTAAACATTATAATCCTTACAAATTCTATATATGAACATAGTCCATGCCAATTGACAAAATTTCATTTGACCAATTCTACTTGTTATAGCAAAATGAGTCCCAAATGTAAGAGTTTGTTTTCATATCATTCATTTCATATTTGTTGATCCAAATGATGCAATGAAAAGCAAGCAAAATTATTGGTATTCAACAAGGAAGTTGATAAACTAATATCAAATTTCAACATTTAGCTTGGGAAAGGCCAAGAAAAAGAGGTTTGCAAAACAAGTTCAATGATAAAATCAAGAGGACACACCACATGGGTGCCTTGTCTAGAGCTTGAAGGAGCATTTTCACCTAGGATTGGAGGTGTGTGTTGATCACACCATGGATCCGCATAACATCTCCTTTTCTTTTTTGTGGTGGCCCTTGTGAAACATCAACATCTTTACATGGTCCAGAGCTGGAAGGAGCATTTCCAATTAGGATTGGAGGTGTGTCGATCACATCTCCTTTTCTTTTTCTTGTTGGCCCTGCTGAAACATCAACACCTTTTCTCTTACTATGAGAGAATGAATTTTCCATACCTCCCGCTACTCAAATTCCATTCATCAACTCCTCTCCTATGTGTTTTCTCTTCACTTTCTGCTCTCCTCAAACTTACCTGCTAGAAGTCCTTTGCCCTCTCAAAAGCATACACATGTTATAAGTGTCTCCAACCCAACACAGATTAGCAAAACCTGATCTTTCCACTAGCTCTCAAGAAATATTGATGCCTTTCCTCTTCATGATCTCCCTGAACCCACATTCTTCTCTTACTCTTCTCTCACTCCTTTCCTCCCATCTCTTCATAAACTCTTTTTTTCACAGATCTTCCTTCTTTGTTTCTCCTTCCCTAGAACTTCCTATCTTCGTAAACTCTTCTTCTCACAGATCTTTCTTCTTTGTTTTCTCCTCCCCTAGAACTTTCTAGAAGGATTGTGCCACCACTGACGGTAGCGTACGCGTTTCACCGATTCCATGCCCCCTCATTCATCTCTATCTTGGAGACAGGTCTATTTCCTTATCACAATTGAGGATAGAGTTTGCACTGTATCGTTGATAGGTAAACATGTTTTGTTGGCTGCATTATTGTCCAGATGTAATGTGAATGGGGGGCTGTCTACTTATTGTGTAATCTGATCTAATCTTGGATTTTTGGCATAATTGCATCAACTGTCTTGTTGTGACGGCGCCCCATCATTGTTGCATGGAAATGCATGGCCGACTTGTTTTCTAAGCTGTGTGGTGTGTGCAAGATTGGGCATGGCGGTTGGCATTGATGGAGCTCGACTTGTGAAGGCGGCATAGTTGAGGATGGAGCGGGAAAAATGGAACAGCGTTGGATGAGTGGAAGAAGTTTCTGGAGGAAGCCAAGGGGGAACTGAAGAAGGATTAGAGGTCTGATGCAGGAGGACAGAGAAGAAGTAGAGAGTAGAGAGAGAGTAATAGTTCGGTAGTTGTGAGTCTTGGCCATGAGGGTGATCTTCCGCTGCGTCTGATGTATGGTCTAGCTCATTGCTGCAGGAGGACATAGAGAGGGAGAGAAGAAGAATTAGAGGGACAATCAGTGCTTCCTGTTTTCGTAAGAACTTGTGTTCGAGGGCAGTGTTTGCGCTTTCGAACTGTATATACAATCCATGAATGATATCCAAGTGTTTTTCCTCAGAAACATCTGCGTGCTGTGTGTGACCAGAGCCGTGCGTCGTGTTGAATGATGCATTGCTGGGTCTGTCCGTTTTGAAGTTGCAAGTGGGTTAGTGAACGATGGTAGGAAGGTAGTCCGAGTCAGGAGAGGCTACGTGTCTGTGCAATTGCGATGGATTGTTAGATCACAAGAGCTAGGGTCCGTGGGAACTCGCATCATTGCTGTGGGTTTTCTGGATCCTCCTTTTTGGTTACATGGATTCATTATTGTCCAGGCTCCACTATTGTAACGATTCTTGTTTTACATCCACATGTTTCCTGTTTGCTGATTTCACCCAATGTAAATACAAATGACTCACAATTTGACAATTTTCATTTCACCTCATTGTTCATATATCTCTTTAGATATGTGGAGAAAAATTTATGATGGAAGCATGCAAATAAAGGTGAATAACATCCTACACTCTCATTATGTCGTGAAATTGCTACACATATGAACAAATTAATTAGCAATCAAAGAACATTTTTAAATCATAGTTGTTTGTTGCAACTTTACAATGTAACCAAAGGATTAAAAAATTTAGTTTCAATGGGAATTTGTACATGATTTTTTCATGTGGAAAAAAAAGCATAAAGAACAATATTTTCCATTAAAACTTTCAATTTGTCTTAAAATTTTGAAGTTTAAATTAAATGATATGTAAATACTTGGTACTGCATTATATTATGACAATGTTGACCATTATGACCTTTTTAGATTATAAATGTCCTTCCATTGAAAATGGAGTTGGGTTGAGACTTATTTTTATCATTTTGCAAGAATAAAATGAAAAATTCAAATTAATGACAAAAATTGTATTGTTGTTTCACTCTTGTCAAACAAGGTGTTTTCAACAATCTTTATAAAATTATTTTGGTACATTTACATAAAAGAATGATTATGAATCAATTTCATATTAATAGTTTGTGTAATTTTTTTTTATCACTAAAGCATAAATCAACTAGACATGATTTTTATAATAAGTGAACTTTATGTTTTACTACTTTTGATTCTATGCGTACTTCCAGTTTTGACTCCATCTATCTACATTGTACCATGCAATGAGTGCTATGGAGCTTTGACAATCGGAAAAAACCTAAAAGTTCCTCATCCCACATTTTCTCCCTAATGCATGCTTAGCTAAGGTGGCTAGTCTCTAGCATTTACACTGGGATTAGTTGGAGGGGGACTGTCCAGATGCATCCGAGAGCACTGTGGTGTAGCTGTATATATGTGATTTCTTTCAGACAAAAAGGCATTGTGTCTGAAGGTATACTACACCTGGGATTGAACAGAACCCAAGCTAAGTCCCACAATGCCCCAAATGGAATGTTGAATTAATGGAAGACAGATAAAGATTTATGGGCAACCATGGCCGATGTCTGGGAGCATTGTCATTACCTGATCGATATGATGCAGCAGCTGATTGCATTCCAGAGCAGTTGACAATGCCAACTTCTTCTTTCAAACCATTCCTGAGGCACCATCTCATGCATCTCCACTATTTGCCAGGAAGGGGAGGCCATTGTAAATCATAACAGAAAC
>Ga0209611_10005804_pt1 | contig 20514 bp, 16 predicted proteins | sample S1TSphgellanicum_3_FD_187693 | JGI IMG/M metagenome (GOLD analysis project Ga0209611, IMG submission 187693) | Host-associated microbial communities from peat moss isolated from Minnesota, USA - S1T2_Fc - Sphagnum magellanicum MG (SPAdes) (version 2) | ecosystem: Host-associated > Plants > Peat...
GTGGAGGCGCCGTACCATCGCGTCACGCGGCCCCCAGCGTCGCGCTCCGGCTGGCCGCCCGCGAGCACCCAGCGATAGTCGCCCGTCCGACTGCGAACGCGGCACTCGGTCTGAAAGGCTTCCCCCGCCTGACAGGCCTGCCGCCAAGCGGCGAGCATGCCGTCGCGGTCGTCGGGGTGAACCCATTCGATCCAAGCCACGCCGTCGCACGAGCCGATGGGCGCGCCCGTGTACGCGTACCAGCGCGCGTTATGGTAGTCGGTGTAGCCGTCCGCGGTCGCGGACCAGACGAACTGCGGCATGGAATCGGCGAGCAGCCGAAATCGCGCTTCGCTCTTGGCGACGGCGTCCTCGGCCTTCACTTGAAGCGAGATATCGATATTGACGCCGTACCAGTTGGCGACCGCGCCCTGGGCGTCGAAGGCGGGACTGATCCGCGTCAAAAACGGCCGCAGAACGCCGTCGGCGCCGCGGATCGTAAAGACCATCTCGAAAGGCTCCGCCGCAGAGATGGCGGCCTTCCACTGCTCCAGGATGTCTGGAAGTGCTTTGAGATCATGGACGGATTGCCATCCCCAGCCTTCCATATCCGATGCTGTTTTGCCGGTGTATTCGTACCACCTTCTATTGTACCAAATAATATAACCTGTCCGGTCAGCGATCCAGCAAAGCGTTGGGATATTATCTGCAAGTCTGCGGAATTCACTGTCGGGGATCGGGGAACCTAATGCGTTTGTATTAGGTCTGACTTCGGCCGCCATTTAATGCCCTTCACCGACAGCGTCGCGGCCTTGCATCGTCTGGACCGACGTTCCGCAGGTGCAGCATCCGCCGCAGGCGACGCCGCTGCATCTATATCTAAATCATCGCCCTCGTGGGGCTGTCCAGCATAGCATAGATACGCCGACCCCCTCATGACGGGCTGACTGCGCCCGTCGATGACGTATGTGTCGGAGGAACCGGTAGGATGGTGGTGACAAGCACACTGGACCTCAGAGCCCAGTCCTGCCGCCTGGGGCGCCGATGTGCGGCCTTGAGCCTAGCGCTAGGCCTTGCAGCGCTGGGCGGGCGCGCCGATCCCGGGCTCGGCGCCCCTATGCCCGCCCCCCAGGTCAAGCTTTCCAGCGGGATCGTTCAGGGCGTGAGCCTTGGATCGACCACCGGGTTCCTCGGTCTTCCCTACGCCGCCCCGCCTGTCGGCGATTTGCGGTGGCGGGCGCCAAGGCCGGTCGCGCCTTGGTCGAACGTCCGCCTGGCGGACCATTTCGCGCCCAGCTGTCTCCAGGCCGTCGAGCCCAAGGGGTTCGGCCCCTGGACCCACGAATATGTAGTGTCAGGCGCGGTTAGCGAGGATTGTCTGTATCTCAATGTTTGGCGGCCGACGACGGCCGCCCACCTTGTACCCGTCCTGGTCTGGATCCACGGCGGCGCCTTTACGTCGGGATCGGGTTCCGTCCCGATCTACAACGGCGCGACCCTCGCAGCCCAGGGCGTGGTGGTCGTCACCCTCAACTATCGGCTCGGCGCGCTGGGCTTTCTGGCCCATCCCGAGCTCAGCCGGGAAGCCCGCCAGACGGGCGGCGCCCCCTCCAACTACGGTTTGCAGGACATCATCGCGGCCTTGCAGTGGATCCAGCAGACCATCGCGCAATTTGGCGGCGACCCGCACCAAGTCACCCTCGCCGGCCAGTCCGCCGGCGCTGTGGCCGTGCACGACCTGATCGCGTCGCCCTTGGCGGCGGGCCTGTTTCAGCGCGCCATTGCGGAAAGCGGCTTGCCCAATATGTCGCCCACGCCGACGCTTAGCGCCGCCGAGGCGAACGGCCAGGCGTTCGCCCGCGAGAAGGGGGCGGCGAGTTTGGCCGCCCTGCGTGCGCTGCCCGCCGATCAGCTTCTGAGCGCGTCCAGCGAGGTCAGATTTACGCCGGTGATGGATGGCGTACTCCTGACGGCGCCGCCGGATACGGCCGTTGCGCAAAACCGCTTCCACCCCACACCCATGTTGGCCGGCGTCGTCGCGGCGGAGGCGAGCGCGCGGTTGCAAGACTGGGAAAGTTCCGATCCAGACCTGCGGACGCAGCTGCTGAAACGAACCTTTGGCGCCGCCGCCCCATCAATCGCGGCGCATTTTCCTGACGATTCCCCCGAACATCGCCTCCAGTCGCTGCACACCTTGATGCAGGATCGGAGCTTGGCGTCCCTGTTGAAGTGGGTCGATGAGCGTCTAGCCGCGCCATCGCCGCCGATTTACGGCTACGTCTTCAGCCATGTGGAGCCCGGCGCCTCGGCGGAAAAATACGGCGCCTTCCACTCGTCTGAAATCCCTTACGTCTTCGGCGATCTAGAAGCGGCCCCAGAGCGCGGCTTTAAGCCATTTGATCTGACCCTCTCAGAAACGATGCAGGCCTATTGGATCAACTTCGTGAAGACGGGCGATCCAAATGGCCCAGGCTTGCCAAGCTGGCCCGCTCTCGAACATGGAAACCTATCGGTCCTTGAGTTCGGCGACACAGTTCAGGTTCGCCCGCTCTTGCCGCCTGATGAACTGCGGGCGGCCCAGCGAGCGATCAGAGACGGCGGCGATCCGGCTCTCTATTGAAGCCGGGACGCGTCAATCGTTCGTCGCCAGCGTCCGGATCGTGAACTGCGTAACGAGACGGTGGACGCCGGGCAGGGCGGAGAGGATCTCGCGGTGGACCCGCTCATAGCTCTCGTCGGCGCGAACAAGCACCTTGAGCAGATAGTCCGACTGACCGCTCATCAGATAGGCTTCGACGACCTGGGCGGTTTTTTCCAGCGCGGTCTCGAACGCCATCATCGTGGCCTGCCGCTGGTCGATCAGAGTGACCTGGACAAATACCGTGGAGGGATGGCCGCGGGCGCCGTGGGATAATCGAGCGCGGTACCCTAGAATGGCTCCGGCCGCCTCAAGCGCCTTCACCCGTCTATGAGCCGCCGACGCCGATAGCCCGACCTTCGCGCCGAGCTGCTCGTTCGTCAGACCCGACTCGACGCTGAGTTGGGCGAGGATCTTGTGGTCGATGCGGTCCATGCAGGATGATATTGCGTCACCGGCCTCATCGAAGCAATCGGTGGTCTCTGACGTCGTTCGCCACGCCATAGATTGCGAACTTTTCCCAGGCGATCTGCGATATGCTTGGACATCAGCCAGGAGAGATGACCATGCGCATTGGCGTGCCCAAGGAGATCAAGAACCACGAGTATCGCGTCGGCCTGATCCCGCAGGCGGTGTCTGATCTCGTCGCGGCGGGCCATGAGCTCATCGTTGAGTCCAAGGCGGGTCTCGGCGTCGATTTCAGCGATCAAGATTATATCGACGCCGGCGCGCGCATTGTCGGCTCGGCTGACGAGGTGTTTGCGCAAGCCGAGATGATCGTGAAGGTGAAGGAGCCGCAAGCGGTCGAGATCGCGCGGTTGAAGCCTCATCACCTGCTCTTCACCTACCTCCATCTGGCCGCCGATAAGCCCCAGGCGCAGGGCTTGATGGCGTCGGGCGCGACCTGCATCGCCTATGAGACGGTGACCGCCAATGATCGCTCCCTGCCCTTGCTGAAGCCGATGTCGGAGGTCGCCGGACGCATGGCCGTGCAGGTCGGCGCCCATTATCTCGAAAAGGAGCAGGGCGGCCGCGGCATCCTGCTCGGCGGCGTGCCCGGCGTCGCCCCGGCCAAGGTCATCATCCTGGGCGGCGGCATCGCCGGCGTGAATGCGGCGCAGATGGCGGTCGGCATGCGCGCCGACGTGACGATCTACGATATCTCCAACGCCCGGCTCGCCGAGTTGGACATGGTGTTTTCGAACCAGATCAAAACCGCCTATGCCAGCCGCGCGGCCATCGCGGCCGCCGTGGCGCAAGCCCATCTGGTGATCGGCGCCGTGCTCGTGCCTGGCGCTGCGGCGCCCAAGCTCGTCACCCGCGACATGATCAAGACCATGATGCGCGGATCGGTGTTGGTCGATATCGCGATCGACCAGGGCGGCTGTTTTGAGACCAGCCACGCCACCACCCACGACGATCCTGTGTTCGAGGTTGACGGCGTGATCCACTACTGTGTCGCCAACATGCCGGGCGCTGTGGCGCGCACCTCGACCTTTGCGCTCAATAACGCCACGCTGCCGTTTGTGCTGAAGCTCGCCAATCTTGGGCCCGACGCGGCGATGGCCGCCGACCCCCATCTGGCGGCGGGCCTCAACGTCTCTGGCGGAAAGATCCGCCACCGCGCCGTGGCCGAGGCCCTGGAGCTGGCGTTCATTGACTGAGTGAGGAGACGGCGGGGGGAGGCTTGCGGTGATTACGAAACGCAGTCTGACGATGGGGGGCGGCGCGGCCCTCGGCTTCACCTCCGTGGCCGCCCTGGGCGTCGTCAGGGCCGATCCGCCAGACGAGGCGTCGCCGTCGATCGTATCGGCGCCGCCTAATCCGCCAAAGGCCATGATGAGGCTCCTGGGGCAGTACGGCTCGGGCGACGATCTTGCGACGGTCTATGAGTCGGGCGGTCGGCTGTTCGTGGACGGACGAGGGGTCCAGCAGGCCGAGCTGCATCCGATGGACGGTGGCCGGTTCTGGGTTAGGCCCCAGAGCGGATCAAAGACGCAAGACACCTTCGCGTTCCGCGGCGACGACCCAGACGCCGCAAGCGCTGTTCTGGTCGATGAGGCCGCGTGGCCGCGGCGCGATATCGGCGCCGAAGTTGTGGCGGTGATCCGCGCTGGCTTGAAAGCCGATCCAGCGGCCCTGAGGGCGCAGGCCCTCGCCGCATCGCCGCCGACTGAGCCGCCGCCGAAACGGGCGATGGACCTTGTCCCGCTCGCCCGCATCGATCCCGATATCAAGTTCGATATTCGCTATGCGACCGGCGACAATTTCATGGGCTTCCCCCTGTATGAGGTTCCGGGCGCCTTTCTGCAGCGGCCGGCGGCCGAGGCTTTGGGCCGCGTTCAACGCGCCTTGAAGCCAAAAGGGTATGGGCTCCTGATTTTTGACGCCTATCGGCCGTGGTTCGTCACGAAGATGTTCTGGGACGCCACGCCCGTGGGAAGCCGGATGTTTGTCGCCGACCCTTCGGCTGGATCACGACACAATCGCGGATGCGCCGTCGATCTGACGCTCTATGACCTATCGACGGGCGAGCCCGTGGATATGACCGGGCGCTATGATGAGTTTTCCAAGCGCTCCTATCCCGACTTTATCGGCGGCACGACCCGACAGCGTTGGTTCCGCGAGGTTCTTCGCGCGGCGATGGAGCGGGAAGGCTTCCAGGTCTACCCGCAAGAATGGTGGCACTTCGACTACGGCGCCTGGCGCGACTACGGGATTGGGGATGTGAGCTTTCAGTCGCTTGTGAGCCGCTGAAACAACTAGCGCGTGTGCGCTACAATCCAGTCGCCCATCGCCTTCAGTGCGGTTGGCGATAAGGTCTCCTCGGTGGTCTGATATTCGCTCGGCGCGCCGGTCTTGGCGGTCTGGAACAGGTGGTTGAGGCCGGGTAGCTCAACGGTCGTCACGTCGGGGTTCTTAAGCGTCGCCGCCTTGATCGCGGCGAGGTCCTCGGCTGGGGGCACCTGCAGGTCGAGGGACCCATCGATGGCGAGGATCGGCACGCGCACCCGAGCCAGGGTCGGCGCCGGATCGTAGTTGAAGAAGAAGCGAAACCAGTCTGACGAGATTGGACCCACAGCGGCCTCGGCGGCGGCGTCGGTCATGCCGGCGGCGATCAGGATGGCCTTACCCTTGTCGTGCGCCTCGGTTGCGTCCTTGGACGCCTTGACGGCGGCGATCAGCTTGGCGTTCACCGCACTGGCCTTATCAGCGGCCTCGGGCGTCATGCCCATGGCGAGGCGGATCAACCGGCCCTGTTCGGCAAGAAGCGTATCGCCCGGGATGCCGGGCCCAGCCATCAACACGATCCAAGCGACGTCGGGGTCCTTGACGGCGACCATGGGCGCGATCATCCCGCCCTCGCTATGGCCGATCAGGCCGATCTTCCCGGAATCGATCTCCGGCCGGGTCTTCAGGAAGGCGACGCCCGCCTCCACGTCGGTGGCGAAGTCCGCCGAGGTGGCGTGGACCACATCCCCCGTCGAGCCCCCCATGGTGCGGTCGTCGACCCGCAGCACCGCGATTCCCCGCCGGGTGAGATAGTCGGCGAGCACCAGGAAGGGCTTGTGGCCGAGTATGCTCTCATCGCGGTCCTGCAGACCCGATCCCGTGATCAACAGCGCAACCGGAAACGGGCCGGCGCCGGGGGGCAAGGTCAGCGCGCCCGCCAAGTGGTTGTGGCCGGCGGGGTTGTCGTAGCCGACCTCAACCGTGCGATACGGATAGGGCGGCTTGGGCTCTTGAGGGCGCTTGTAGGCGACGGGCGCGGCGGCGCCGGGCGGCCGCAGGGTCAGGCTCAAGGGCAGGGCATGACCGCCCTGGGTCCACTGGCCGCTGAGCGTCTTGCCGTCCGCAGATAGATCGCCCTCGAAGGCGCCGCCGATCAACGTCACCTCGAACTTCACCTTCGTCCCGTCGCGGCTGATCCCTGAAAGCGCGATGAGGGCGGGACCCTGGTCGAGGCTCTGCAGGTTCCCGACCGTGCCGCCGGACCCGGTCGAGACGGTCACGATCAGCCGGAGCGCGCCGAGCGGCCCCACCTTGAGTGCGCCGTCCCAGACCCCATCGAGGCCTTGCACAACCGGATGGCGCGCCACGACCTGGCCGTGCACGAGCGTCAGCGGCCAGCTTTTGCCCGCCTGGCTCCATTCGCCCACATAACCATTCGCCGCGGCGTCCCATGCCCCGGCATAGTGGCCGCCGATCTGGGGCGCATCGAACGCGAGATGAGCGTGGCTATCGTCCACATTCGCCAGCGGCAGGTCGTTCACGCCCTGGTCCAGGCTGTCCAGGGTTCCGACGAGACCCGTGGGGGCCGTCTTCACATGGAAAGCCAAGTGCAGGACCGCCGTAGGCGCTGCGGTCAGGGTTCCCAGCCAGTCGCCTTGCGCGCTGGGCTGCGCCGCCGCCTGTGAGCCCGCCCCCATAAGCGCCAGGGCGGTCGCCAGACCTGCCAGCCTATTGGATCGTTTCATCCCATATTCCTGCGTCAGCGGCTCAAGTCAGACGGTACGACTTAAATAACGCGCCGCTCAGAGAAGGACCAAGCGAGAGTCTCGCCCGCGTGGAACGGGATCAGGTCGCCTTCCTTGAGCTCGAGCTTGTCGGGGACGCGATTTGGGCGGCGCTCCAAGGTCACAACGCTGTCGTTCACGGGTAGGCCATAGAAGCGCGGGCCGTTCTCCGAGGCGAAGGCTTCAAGGCGGTCGAGCGCGCCTTCCTCCTCAAAGACCGTGGCGTAGCTTTCCAGCGCAAAGGGGGCGTTGAAGATGCCGGCGCAGCCGCAGGCGGATTCCTTGGCGCCCAGGGTATGGGGGGCGGAGTCCGTGCCAAGAAAGAACTTGGCCGACCCCGACGTCGCCGCCCGCCGCAAGGCCAGCCGATGAGTCTCGCGCTTGGCGATCGGCAAGCAGTAGAGATGGGGCCGGACGCCGCCCTGGAAGATGGCGTTGCGATTGATGATGAGGTGGTGGGGCGTGATGGTCGCCGCCAGATTGGGGCCGCCGGCCTCCACGAACGCCGCCGCCTCGGCCGTGGTGATGTGCTCGAACACAATTTTGAGCGCGGGAAAATCGGCGATCAGCTTGGCGAGCGTGCGCTCTATGAACACGGCCTCGCGGTCAAAAATGTCCACATGGCGATCCGTGACCTCGCCGTGGATGAGCAGCGGCATGGCGATCCGCTGCATCGTCTCAAGCACGGGTTGGAGGTTGCGGACGTCCGTGACGCCGTGGGCGGAATTGGTGGTGGCGTGGGCGGGGTAGAGCTTGCAGGCGGTAAAGACGCCTTCGATGAAGCCCCGCTCGACCTCGCCGGCGTCGAGGCTGTCGGTGAGGTAGCAGGTCATCAAGGGCTCAAACTCAAGGCCTGGCTCCAGGGCCGCCAGGATGCGCTCTCGATAGGCTTTCGCCGCAGCGATGGTCGTGATGGGCGGATTGAGATTGGGCATGACAATGGCCCGGCCGAACTGCCGCGCCGTATAGTTCGCGACAGACGCCAGCATCGCGCCGTCGCGAAGATGCACATGCCAATCGTCGGGTCGACGAAGGGTGAGGCCGCTCGGGGCGGGGGGAGCTTCGTTGGCGTCTCGTGTCAACCCGTCTGAGATCGTCATTCATAAGCTCCGTCTTGAGTCGGCCGGGGACTCACAAAGCCACCGGACTGGCCTGCGCGCCTGCGTACCGCGTCAGCAAGTCTGCGAGAAGCTGGTTGGGGAACCGCCGGGTCTGGATGATGGCGTAGAAGCTTTCCGTCAGCTGAGGGATACGGCAATGCTCGACCAGCACACCGGAGTCCAGCTCGTCGCGCACGACGATGGGCGGCACCAGCGTCACGCCTTCGCGCTCACGCGCGAGCAGCCGTAGCATCGCCATGTCATCGACCTCGGCCAGAATGATCGGGCGGACGCCGGCCAGATCTAACAGGCGGTCGAAGCCGATCCGGATGTCGCTGTCCAGGCTCGGCAGCAGGATCGGTTCGCTGCGCAAGTCGTCTGGAAAGCGGAACGGGCGCTGATCGGGCCTGGGCCGGCCGACCAGGCTGACGGGCTGCTGGGCGAGCAGGTGATTGCGAAACGGGGCGCGGAGGTCTCTATGGGCGGCGCTATTGGAGAGCACGACATCGATGGCGTGGGCTTCGAGCTGGGCGAGCAGATCCCGCGTCGCGCCCGAGCGCACGATCAGCTCTACATCCGTCCGGCCCACGAGCGGGCCTAAGAACTCAAGCTGGAAGTTGCGGGACAGGGTGGTGAGCGCGCCCACCCGCAAGACCTGGCGGCTGGCCAAAGGCCGCCCTTCGAGGGTGCTGATCAGCTCGTCGCCGGCCTGGAAAACCGTATCGGCGTAGTCGAGCGCGATCTGGCCGGCCTCCGTGAGGATAAGCCGTTTGCCCACACGATCGAACAGCGCATGGCCCATCTGATGTTCGAGTTTCTGAATCTGCACCGATAGCGCCGATTGCGACAGATTTAGACGTTCGGCCGCGCGGGTTAGGCTGCCTTCATGGGCGACCGCCCAGAAATAGCGGAGATGGTTGAAGTTCAGGCCCTTCATATCGTTCTATAAAACAGAATGAAATTTCAGAAACAATGAATTTTCCAATTCCAGCGAGCCGAGCTAAGAGGGGCTTCCGACCGCATGGCACGGTGAGGGGGACCGCCTTTGCCCATGGATCTTCTGCCCTTGACCGCGCCCTTGGGGCTGCTGGCGAGCGCCGCTGTCGGCTTTTTGAGCCCCGGACGCCGGCCGCGCGTCGCGCCCAGATTGGCCGAACTCGCCGCGCTGGCGGCCTTCATCGTCGGCCTGATTTCGGCGGCGCGGCTGATCGGGCATGGGCCGATGCAGAGCCGGCTGATCGGGCTGTACGGCGTGGGTCTCTCCGTCCGGCTCGACGCCATCAGCGTCGTCATGCTGCTCCTGGTCTCCTTCATCGGCTGGGTCGTGGTGCGCTACGCCGTCACCTATCTGGATGGCGAGGCCCGCCAGGGCGCGTTCACCGCCTGGCTCTGCATGACGCTGGCCTCGGTGCTGCTGCTGGTGCTGGCCGGCGACCTGGTTCAGCTGGCCCTGGCCTGGATCGGGACGAGCCTCTTTCTGCACCGGCTTCTATTGTTCTATCCAAACCGCATCGCGGCCCGGCGCGCGGCCGCCAAGAAGTTCGTCACCGCCCGCCTGGGCGATGCGGCGCTGATCGGGGCCGCGGCGCTGTTGTGGCTCGCGTACGGGACGACTGACATCACCGCTATTGCGAGCGCCGCCCGAGCCGGCGGCGGCGGCGGCCTAGCCGTGGCTGGGGCGGGCTGTCTGGCCGCCGCCGCGCTCTTGAAATCGGCGCAGTTCCCGACTCATGGCTGGTTGACCGAGGTGATGGAGGCGCCGACGCCCGTCTCGGCGCTGCTGCATGCGGGCGTCATCAACGCCGGGGGCTTCCTGCTGATCCGGTTCGCCGACGTCATGGTGCTGGCGCCCGGCGTGTTGGGGGTCCTGGTCATGATCGGCGGGTTCACCGCCCTGTTCGGCGGCTTGGTGATGCTGACCCAGCCGGCGGTGAAGACCTCGCTGGCCTGGTCCACGGTGGCCCAGATGGGGTTCATGATCCTGGAATGCGGGCTGGCCCTGTTCCCGCTGGCTTTGCTGCACATCGTCGCCCATTCGCTCTACAAGGCCCACTCCTTCCTGGCGTCTGGCGGCGCGGTGGACTTGATCGCCACCTATCGCCGGCCCGGCCCCGTGGCCGTTCCCAAGGCCGGCGCCGTGGGGCGCGCATTTCTTTTAGCCCTGGCGATCTACGCCGTGGTCGGGTTTGGGTTCGGCTTCCAGCACAAGTCGCCTCAGGCCATCGCGCTGGGCGCCATCCTGATCTTCGGCGTCGCCTATATGCTCGCCCAGGGCCTGGCGGACGCCGCCCCCAGAGCCCTGACCCAGCGCACCTTCGTCTATGCGGTGGCGACATCGATCAGCTATTTCGCGCTTCAGGAGTTCGCCGTCTGGCTGACGGCGGGGGTGCTGCCGGCCGCGCCCGCGCCCGGACCGTTGCAATGGGCGCTGATTGTGCTGGCGGTGATCAGTTTCGGCCTCGTCGCCGTGGTTCAGGCCATGTTTCCCCTCTGGGCCTACCACCCGGCCGCCGCCGGCCTGCGCGTGCATCTCTCCAACGGCTTCTACGTCAACGCCCTGTTCGACCGGCTGCTGCGCGGCTGGCGTCTGCGCAGCGCAAGCTGATGTTCGACGCCGCGAACAGGATGATAGCGAACCCTTCGACCCTGGACTTGAAGGCCGCCGCCGAGCGCGCCGCCCGGGCGATCCCGCCGGCCTGGCCGCTGGCCTCCAGCGTCGCGGTCAATCCCTTCCTCGGTCAGACCCATGAAGGCCTCGCCACCGTCGCCGCCCGTCTCGGACGGGTGGCGGGCGTATCGGTCATTCTGCCGCGAGCCTGGTACAGGGAGCGGATCACGAGCGGCCTCATCACAAAGGCCGACCTCCTGGCCGCCCTGGCCAGCGCGCCAGAAGACCTGCGCCCCGCGAACCTCGCGGCCCTGACGTGCGCCTTGTCGGCGCCGTCGCCCCCGGTGCAGCCGGCGCCGACCGTCGCCGACCTCGCCGCCGAGGTCTCGGGGATCGACTGGCCGGCGCTGATCGCCGAGCGCTTCGGCGCCTGGGCGGCGGGGTTCTTCGACGAGGGGCAGGCGCTTTGGGCGGCGCCGCGGGCCCGAGGCGCCTACAGCGCTTGGCGCGCTGTGGCGACCCACGATCTGACGCCTGAGATTGTCGGCCTGTCAGGCTTTGCAACCCAGGTCTCGGAGGCGCCGGAAAACGCGGTGGACGCCATTGCCGCGGCGGTGCAGCGGCTCCAGATCCCGGTCGAGGCTCTAGACACCTACTTCCACCAGATGCTGACAACGCTGGGCGGCTGGGCGCAGTTCGCCCGCTATCGGCTCTGGCAGGCTGAGCTTTGCGGCGGCGCCGACGCGACCCTGACCGATTTTCTGGCGATCCGCCTGATCTGGGAAGCGGCCCTGTTCGACCGGTATGAGGACCAGATTTCAGATCGGTGGACGGCGGCGATCGCCGCCCATGCGACGCCCGTCGCCCCGACCGCCGACCATATTATCGACGCCCTGTTGCAAGACGCGTCGGAACGGGCGGCGCAGCGGGTGTTGGCGCAAACGCTGGCTGCGCCCGAGCCGGCGGCGACGCAAGCCCGACCCTCGCTCCAGGCCGCCTTCTGTATCGATGTGCGGTCCGAGGTGTTCCGGCGGGCGCTGGAATCCCTGCACCCGGATATCCAGACGCTGGGGTTCGCCGGCTTCTTCGGCCTGGCCGCCTCGCATCGCCGCTTCGCCTCCGATGTTCACGAACATCGCGCGCCCGTCCTCGTGAACGCGGGCCTGGCCACCTGTTCAGGCGGTCCAGACGATGCGGCGGCGGACCAGGCGACGCGGTTCAAGGCGCGCGCCAAGCGGGCCTGGGGGCGGTTCAAGCTCGCGGCTGTCTCGTCGTTCGCCTTCGTCGAGGCGACGGGACCGCTCTACGTCAGCAAGCTTGTCAGCGATGCGCTGGGCCTTCACGGCGGGGCGGCGCCCAAGGACCCCGCCCCTCGATTTGACCCCGCGCTGGATCTCGCGACGCGGACCAAGGCGGCGGAGACCGTGCTGCGGGCGATGTCGCTGACCGCTCAGTTCTCAAGGCTGGTGGCGCTGGTCGGCCACGGCGCGAAGGTGGTCAACAACCCCCACGCCAGCGGTCTCCAGTGCGGCGCCTGCGGCGGCTATTCCGGCGAGGTCAATGCGCGACTGCTGGCGGCGCTCCTGAACGACCCAGAGGTGCGCGCGGGCTTGGTCGGCCAAGGAATCGACATCCCGGCCGACACCCTGTTCGTCGGCGCCTTGCATGACACGACGACGGACGCGGTGACGCTCTATGGGGACGATCATCCCTCAGCCTCTCATCAAGCTGATCTGCAACAGGCGAAGGCCTGGTTCGCGGCGGCGAGCGCCATCGCCAGGGGCGAGCGGGCCTTGCGCCTGCCTCGGGCGACCGGGGAGGGCGGCCTCGCCCGGCGCAGCCGCGACTGGGCGGAGGTGCGGCCCGAATGGGCGCTGGCCGGCTGCCAGGCCTTTATCGCCGCGCCCCGTCGGCGCACGGCGGGCAAGACGCTCGAAGGGCGCGCCTTTCTGCATGACTATGACTGGACGATCGACCGAGACTTCGCTGTCCTGGAGTCGATCCTGACCGCGCCCGTGGTCGTGGCGAGCTGGATCAGCCTGCAATATTATGGATCCACGGTCGCGCCCGAGCTGTTCGGCGGCGGGAATAAGCTGTTGCACAATGTCGTCGGCGGCATGGGCGTCGTCGAGGGTAATGGCGGGCTGATGCGTACCGGTCTGCCTTGGCAATCGGTGCACGACGGTGAACGCTACGTTCATGAGCCCCTGCGCCTATCGGTCTGTATCGAAGCGCCGCGCGACGCAATCACTGAGATCCTGCAGCGGCATGACGAGGTTCGGGCGCTGTTCGATCATCGCTGGCTTCACCTCTTCGCCCTGGATGAGGGCGGGGGGATAGCCTGGCGTTATGGCGGCGGTCTTCAATGGACCGCGTATCAGACTGCGCCCTTGGGCTCGTCAGGCGGGCCACACGCTGTAAGCCGCTGCGTCGGCCCATGCTGACGATCCAGGCGCGCGGCGTGTCCTCGTCCATGAGCTGCGTCCACCAGAAGCCCTTTGTGATCGCCGGCCGGGCCGCCATCTGGCCAAGCCCGTCGTGCGGGCTCGCTCATGGAGGCCATCGGCGCGGCGCTTGGCGGCGGTGCATCAAGATCGCCTCCGCTCGAACCCGACAACGACGCCTATACACCTGCGACGATGGCTATTCATTGCTCTGTCATCGACGATATTAAAATATATGGTAAATAAAATTACCTAGTCTATTAATAGAACATCACTTAACTCATCGGAAACCTAGCCGAATTATATTATGTATATGATTGTTGCGGCTCGCCCTCGGCGATTTTCGTTTCAAATTTATCGCCCCTCCCAGCCCGCCCGTGGGCTGGGAACGGCAATTGCATTGGTTGGCGTATTTACCGTTTTAGCGCTCGCAATTCGAATTTTCTGTCGGAACGGCGAATCTTCCGTGTCGTTTTGGCCGGCTAATGGCGCTCTTGTCGTCGCCCTGATTACGCTGCCAAAACGCCTGAGCTTTTCTGTTCTAGCAGTTGCTTGCGCCATAAATATTGTCATAAACTTGTTCTGCAATTTCGGTCTAAATTTATCTATAGCGGCTGCCCTCTTAAACAGCTTCCTTAGCGTAATTTTGGCCGTTTTGATGAGAAATTTTTGTGGAGCGGCGACCGATCTTTCGCGCTTTCGGCGCCTCGCCACCTTCGTCGGCCTTGCGATCGCCGCAGCCGCTATAGAGGCTGTCGTCGCCTTTGCTTGGGCGTCTATCAGCCTCAAGTTGGAACTGAGTTTCTCTCGTTGGTTATGGTTCACTCTTGGCGACGCCTTTGGTCTTGTCATCAGCACGCCGACTGTCCTCCTTTGGGTGCAAGACAAGCGCAATGTAAAATTTAGCGGCGCCAGCCTGGCTGAGAGGGTAACTTTATTTTTGTCGATCATTCTGATTGCAATGGTCGCTTTTTCGCAAAGCCATTCTGATCTTTATGTTTTCATCTATCCTTTAATTCTTATGATGGCCTTCCGCGCCGGACCGACATGGGTATTGGCGTCCGTCCTGTCGGTCTCTATCGTCGCGGCGTCCTTGACTGTTCACGGCCACGGGCCGCTATTCGCCATGGCGCCCAACGATCCACGCCTTCTGCAAAGCGACTTGCAGCAGTTCCTGATCTCGCTGTTCGTGTGCGCGGCGCCCGTCAACAACGCCCTCGGCGACATGGGGCGATCGGCTCAGCGGCTTCGGCGCGTTCACGCGACCGCTCGCGCGGCCCAGAGCGCGGCGGTGGCGGCCAACCTCGCCAAATCGCAGTTCCTCGCCAACGTCAGCCATGAGATTCGTACGCCGCTGAACGGCGTGCTTGGCATGGCCCAGGTGCTCGCCGCCAGCGACCTCTCCGATGTGCAACGCCGTCAGGTCGATATTATTCACAGTTCCGGGGAGGTGCTGCTCAGCATTCTCAACGACGTCCTTGATTTCTCCAAGATCGAGGCCGGAAAGGTCGATCTTGAGGCCACTCCTTTCGACCTGGTGAAGATCGCCGGCGATGTTCAAGACGCCTTTTCCGCCGTGGCGGAGAGCAAAAATCTGTCGTTCGTCCTGCACCTGGAGGGCGCGTACGAGGGCGAGCTGCGTCTGGGGGACCCAACGCGCGTTCGTCAAATCATCAGCAACCTCGTCTCCAACGCCCTGAAGTTCACGGAGGTCGGAGAGGTTAGGCTGTCGGTCTCTGGTCTGGACGATGGCGTCGTCATTTCGGTTCGAGACACCGGCATTGGCATCCCTGCCGACAAGCTGTCAAAGCTGTTTGGGCAGTTCGAGCAGGTCGACGCCTCCATGACGCGGCGTTTCGGCGGCACCGGGCTGGGGCTGTCGATCTGTCAGGAGCTATGCCGTCTGATGGGGGGCCAAATCGTGGTCGACAGCCAGTTGGGAACGGGGTCGACCTTCACGGTCCATCTCCCCTTGTCCAAGGTCAGCTGTCCGCAGACGATCATCGACCATGCGCCGGCGTGCGAGCTCGAGGTGGGCGCCGCGAGCGGCGAGCTGCGCGTCTTGGCGGCGGAGGACAACAAAACCAATCAACTGGTTCTTATCACTTTGCTTGAGCAAATGGGGGTGAAGCCGACGATCGTCGAGGATGGAGCGCTGGCCGTCGAGGCTTGGCGGATGGGCGCGTTCGACCTGATCCTGATGGATATGCAGATGCCGGTGATGGACGGGCTGACGGCCGTGCTGACCATCCGGGCCGCCGAAGAGGCGGTGTCGCGCCCAAGATCCCCGATCATCGCCCTTACGGCCGACGTGATGTCGCATCATCTGGAAAGCTACCGTCGCGCCGGTATCGATGCGGTCGTCGCCAAACCGATCCAGTTCGCGGAGCTGGCGAGCGTGATACGATCCGTGCTCGACCCGGAAATCAAGGCCGAACAGAGTGTCCGCCACGAAGACCGTGGCGGCTCAATCGATCTCGCCAACGGCGGGCGGATCCAGGGCGCTGAGGTTCTTCCTTCAAAGAGCGGCGATCTCAACATGCGTTTGGACCGCCTGGACCTCAGGACGCTTGAGCCAAAGATCTACGACATGGCGGACCTTGAAACCGCCTGGGTCGAGGCCAACGCGCCGCGCGTATGGAAGACATCGTGATGACGCCGTGACGGCCCAGCGACCGTCGCACAGTATGCATTGATTGGAGGGACGTCATGGCGCGGACGTGGCTCATCACTGGCTGCTCACGAGGCCTGGGTCGCGCCCTGGCGGAGGCGGTCCTCGCGGCGGGAGATCGGCTGGCCGCCACCGCACGCGATCCCGCAACCTTGGCCGATCTCGTAGCCGTGGGGGGCGATCGAACCATCGCCCTGCCGCTCGATGTGGCCGATCAGGCGGCGGCGGAGCGCGCGGTGTCAGCGACCGTGGATCGTTTCGGCGGCCTCGACGTCGTCGTCAACAACGCCGGTTACGGCAATCTCGCGCCCATCGAGGATACCCCGCTCGATGACTTCCGCGCACAGATCGAAACCAACCTGTTCGGCACGATCATCGTGACCAAGGCGGCGATCCCCGTCTTTCGTGAACAGCGTGGCGGGCGGTTCTTCCAAGTTTCCTCCATAGGTGGGCGGACCGGCGCGACAGGGCGCGCGCCCTATTCGGCCGCAAAGTTCGGCGTCGAGGGCTTTTCTGAGGTGTTGGCGATCGAGATGGCGCCGTTCGGCGTGCACGTGACCATCGTGGAGCCCGGCGGCTTTCGCACCGATTTCGCCGGCGCCTCGACGCGGATCGCGGAGGGCGATCCCGCCTATGCCGAAACCGTGGGCAAGACCGCCGCCATGCAGCGAGACTATGACGGCAAACAGCCCGGCGATCCTGCGCGCGCGGCCCAGGCCATCATCGCTGTCTCACGAACGGAAAAGCCGCCGCTTCGACTGGTTCTTGGCCAGGGCGCCTACGCCCGCGCGGAACGCACCGATGAGGCCCGGCTGGCGGAGTTGCGCGCGTGGCGTGAAACCAGCCTTTCGACCGACTTCCCCACGTCAGCGCGTTAGGCGGATACGGGGGACCATTCCACCCTGCAAAACGTTGAACCCGAGGCTGACTACTGGCGCGGAACATTGGACCCGCGATCCAGCCGCTCCAGCGCCAGCAGGACATCGACGGTTGGGACCGGCGCTTCCGTCCCAATGAGCCAGCGCAGGTCTGGACGGTTTTCGACCGCGCAGGCGTCGGAGGCCCAGGACGAGAGGATGGCGCGCTTGTCCGCCAGGTCCAGATCCGGGTCCTTCACCACCTCAACGGGATATCGAAAGCCCACGGCTGGCCGGAGCAGTCGCTCGCGGGTGTGCATCGGCTTCCAAGTGAGGCCCCACCTCTGCGGGCATCAAGTTCTTGAATAAAATAGTGAATTTGCGAAACTGAGCGGGTTCTGATCGGCGCCAATCCGGACCCCAAGTGTTCCGGACAATGCGAAAGAAATTCAAGACGTTATGCGCTATTGAGGCGGGGTCCCATTTCGAAGCCCTTCAACAGACATAGCTCGCTGACATGCTCTTCTTATGCACCAGATCACAATGTAAACATCGTAATGCCTAGAGGCCGTTTAGCGAAAATTGATATTTACATGCCGACACCTCATCACCCACCGCTTGCCGTCCGCCGCGCGCTGCGCAAGCTGGGAGGCGATGTTCGGGATGCGCGCAAGCGGCGGGGCCTTACCGCCGAGATCGTGGCTGAGCGCGCCTTTACGACCCGCCCCACGCTTCAGCGGATCGAAGCGGGAGACAGCGGCGTCGGCATTGGCATCTATGCAGCCGTTCTAAACGCCCTGGGCCTGCTCGATCCCCTCAGCCAGCTCGCCGACCCGTCGACGGACAAGGTCGGGCAGCAGCTCGCCACTGACGCCTTACCGTCCCGTGTTCGACGCCGTGTGCGCAAGCCCAGCGCGCCGTCATGACCGATGCCGAGGTCTACATCGACCTCGCCGGTGTCGTAAGCCGCGTCGGCGTGCTGCGCCGCGCTTGGCTCATCCCGCTCGGGAAGTTTCCCGCTCAGGAAGTTCAATCGTGATGGACTTCTTACCGCTCGGGAAGTTTGGGCTTGCCGGTGAGGCTATGTTGGGGTTATCTTCCTGCTCGGTAAGATGTTTACGCCCCTCACCACTGCTGCCGACTTTGGCGAGGCCCTCATACGGGCGCGCAAGGGCCTGGGCCTCACCCAACGCGAGCTTGCGCTCGCCATCGGCGTTGGCGAACGATTCATTGTCGATCTCGAAGCGGGCAAGCCCACGGCCCAACTCGGCAAGGCGCTCGCGGCCGCCAAGGCCGCTGGCATGTGCGTGGCGGACACCGCTGAAATTGTTATTGAATCGCGGCCTGAGGCTGCTCCGTGACGCTGCCCCTCTATGCCGAGGACCGGCTTGTCGCCGTCATCGAGTCCGATCGCGAGGGGCCGCGCCTACGCTATGAGGCGGCATGGCGCGCGGGATCAGAGCGTTTCCCGATCTCCCTTGGCATGCCGCTGACGTCGCCCGAGTATGGCCCAGACATTGTCGTGCCTTGGCTGATGAACCTTTTGCCCGAAGGCGACCCGCTCCGAGCGATGACCCGCGCCCTGGGCGTGGCGCGGGACGATATCTTGGGCCTGATCTCCGAAACCGGCCGCGACCTGGCGGGCGCCTTGACGGTCGGAGCGCCTAGGGGAGGGGAGGCGCCTGACTATCGCGAGGTCGAAACCGCCGCCGATCTTGAGCGCATCATCGCCGAATTGCCCGCCAAGCCATTCCTCGTGGGCGACGATGGTGTTTCCATGAGTCTGGCCGGCGCCCAGGAGAAATTGCCTGTAGCCTGGAGGCATGGCGCCGTCGCGATCCCGGTGAATGGCGCGCCGTCCACGCACATCCTCAAGCCAGACAATCCCCGCCTGCTCGGCAGCGTCCAAAACGAGGCCCTGTGCATGGTCTTGGCCCGCCGGTGCGGCTTGGCGGCGGCGCCTGTGATGACCGGGCTGGCCGGCGAGCGCAGCTATCTGCTGATCGACCGATACGACCGGGAAGTCGATGGAGGTGCAGTGCGCCGCCTGCATCAGGAAGACTTTTGCCAGGCCCTAGGCAGGCCCCCGGCGGCCAAATACGAGCACAACGGATCTGGGGTACGGGGTCCCTCCCTGGCGGATATGTTCGCGCTGGTGCGCGCGCACATGACGGCGCGCGACATCAACCGGCTACTCGACGCCGTGATCTTCAATATCGCCATCGGCAATGTGGACTCCCACGCCAAAAACTATTCGATCATGCTGTCTACTCCGCGCATCGAGCTCGCGCCGCTCTATGATCTGATGTCAGGCCTGGATTGGCCGAACATCACGCAAAACCACGCCCAGGAGATCGGCGGCCAGCCGCGGGGACGCCACATCTATGGACGCCACTGGCGGCGGATGGCGGAGATGTGCGGTCTCTCTCGCCCCGGCGTGATCCGCAGAATTGATGCTGTGATTACGCGCCTACTGGCGGAACTCCCGCAGGCGCAAGCCGAGGTGGCCGCCATGCCGGCCGGCCCTGGGCCGATGCTGGCCATCTTCGCCGCCTCGATCCAAGACCGCGCACGGTTGGTGCAGGCCAACGCCAAGCGCGAGGGCGATGAGACCGAGGCCCCACCCACGGAGCCGATCGACAAGGGCCGGACCTTCGGCGACGTCTGAACATCAGCTACGCGGCCAAAGTCGAAAGAAGGCTCGCGCGCTCAAGGGCTCGCTTGAGGCTGGCGTCTCCGACGTGCGCATACAGCGCGGTCGTTGCGATATTTTCGTGACCAAGGAGACGCTGCAGGAACAGCAGATCGACGCCGTCTTCAAGATGGAGGGTCGCAGATGTGTGGCGTAGCATGTGCGGCGTCACATGCCTCGAAACACCAGCCTTTTCAGCGAACAGCTTTAATCGCTGCCGGAAAGATTGAGTGGTCCAAGGGCCTCCCTTCCCACCGAACAACGTGGTCGAATCCGATGTGGCCAGAACGACCATCAACTCGCGCAGTCGAGGATCCACGATTGGGACGCGCCGTTCGCGCCGCCCTTTTCCCTTCACGTGCAGCCCACCTCCCTCACGATCAAAATCGGCCGGCTTGAGCTGAACGAGTTCAGCTACCCGCAGGCCGACGGACAGCAGGAGGAGAACCGCCGTGGCGACGTCGCGATTTCCCTCTTCGAGACCGCAGCAGATCGCCCAGGCTGTTTTCGCCAATTTCGTCGCATCCTCCCGCGCGAGGGCGCGGGGAAGAGACTTGGCCCTGGGGAGCTGAAGCTCCAGCCTCTGGAAGGGCGACTGCGTTCCGCCCGTTACGGCGCTGATCGCCAACCCGTTGCGCCAGGTGACGTCTCGACCTTTGACGGTCCGGCCCGGCCGGCCAGGTGAAGGTGGGGGAGGGTCCCCATGCCGGAGCTCCTGGGGCCTGGTTTTCAACCTCGACCGCCTCGCCTCTCTTGGCCTGATCTGATCGGGGGCCGGCTGCGCCTGGATCGCCTTCCCGCAATGGCGCGGGCCGGCTTTTTTCCGCCGCCTTCGGCTTTGCATCGCGAAAAGCAAAAAAGCCGGCCCGCGCCATCCTCCGCTTCGCTGCGGGCCTGCGGCTGCGGGTCTCGTCGCGGGAACGGCGTTTCCCTGCCGCTCTGCCGTCGTCGATCAATTCGGCGGCGACGGCGACGATCGGGGCGGTGAGCAGGGCGTCCGACATTTTC
>Ga0209611_10005809_pt1 | contig 20502 bp, 16 predicted proteins | sample S1TSphgellanicum_3_FD_187693 | JGI IMG/M metagenome (GOLD analysis project Ga0209611, IMG submission 187693) | Host-associated microbial communities from peat moss isolated from Minnesota, USA - S1T2_Fc - Sphagnum magellanicum MG (SPAdes) (version 2) | ecosystem: Host-associated > Plants > Peat...
AGACCTGTTAAATTGTTTTACACTGGGATTGGAGTCTATGGATATTATTGGGGTAATGAAACCATCCTGTGGATGTTATTCACATAGTTGTTGAATGACAATATCTTATTCACTTGTCTACCCATCAGGACAATCAGGGCTGATGTTCTTGACCTTTATGGACTCAAAAGTGAACGAGATTTAAGCACATGGAGTTATATGAGTTCTTTAGTTATAGTTGCTAAACCATAATGCCTTTGAGGTCATCTGTATTCATAAGCTTTTTAAGGGGGCCATTTTGAGTGTAGATTGAGATTTACAACCCAGCAGTCTTGTTGCAGTCTTGTTTCTTTCTGAACTCATGACATCCTGAAACATCAATGGTAGGCTCAAAATCATTAAGAGCAAAGTTTTTCCCCCATTCACTTGTCTTTCTCTAGTCAGATAGATATGTACAGAATTTCAGGCAAAAACCAATTGTACAAAAATCTGCTGTCATGAGTTTCTGTTGCATTTGCAGAAGCAACCAGAAGACTTTAAGTGTGGCTAGCACTCAAGACCGAGTTTCTTCCTGTTGGCTTGGAACTCAAGAGACATAGCAAATGAAAAAACAAAGGTGAAGAGTAACATCCTCATTCATTTAAGCTGCAACAAACAAGCTTTGTGAGGGTGGATAAAAGCTTTCATTTCAAATTTAGTTTTCTTTTACCAGTACAAAACATGAAAGGAAACCCAATAGTTGGTACCGCCAGTTCATAAGATTCTATCAGCTGAAAGACAAAAATGACAGCACTTAATCCTACTCTATCATTCCACTTTGCAAACCACAAACTCACTTTTGCCAACAACCCAAAGCCAACTCCGAGAGACAGAGAGACAGAGAGAGAGAGAGAGTGGTTTCCACTCGTCAAGGGTTGAAAGGAATTCCAGTTTGGGGAAGCCATGAAGCTCCCTGAATAAAAGGGTTCACAGAAAATGCTTGCGCTTGTTGTAGTGTTAACTGATTTGACCAATTGACGCGCAACTGTAAGTTAGTGGCACCAGGACCATAGCTGCCGATTTCACCGTCAAACACAGTGGCCAAAGCATAGTTTCCATCCCATTGCAACCATCCGGTTGGAGCAATAATCTGGCCAAGGTAAGTGTCGATGAAAATGGTGCGAGAGAAGATCTTCCAAGGCCTGCCTAAAAATGCTTGGTGTGCTGCTGGGTCTGCTTGATACAGTGCTAAGTAATCTAGAGTCCCCAGGACTGAACAGTTCTGGAAAACAAGACCTGTTGTTTGTCCAGGATCCGTCCGCCCCTGCATCCATTTGAATCAATACAAATATGTCAACACAATTGTCCTTCTTTTGACACACCAACGTGATCATGGAACTTCAGCTGTGAAAAATAGCTCACCTTCTGCAGCTGTTGTCACCTATGCCATTGCCAACTCTCTCATTTCCTACCTACCTCTACCGCTATTCTGATTCTATCTTACGCCAGGGAATGTGTCCCTAGGCCACATTCTGCCACCAAGTTCATCCTGATGGTGAGGCGGCTGGTACATCTTAGTGACTCAAAAAGAGGTAGAATGTGTGTTTGGGAGGGGTGCATTTTCTCTAGAGTATGAGCAATAAATCCTTGAAAGAAAATGAGTGAGGAAGTTGGGTCACCTGGGCAGTGATTGTGCTGGTAGTTGCGCCAGGTGCGCCAGCACGGACCAATATTGTACAGTCCTGGAAGACAGCAGCTGCATTCCCAAACACAAAATCAACAGTCCCCATGATTGTGGTGTCTCTATAAAATTGGCGCAGCGAATGTGCATACAGAGAGTCTTGGTATCCGTCGATCAAGCAGTTCTGGAAAGCTGCTTGGTCACCATTCACTCGCAAGGCAACAGCTTGATGCAGGGTAGGACCTGCTGTGTTGCGAAATGTCACCCCTTGAGCTATGAAGTTTGCTGCATTCACAGCTGCAAAAACAAAGCAACAAAACAAAACAAAACGAATTATTGCAATAGAAAGCAAAAGCGCTCATCATCTAATAATACCCGCAACAAAAGTCCACAATTTCTTTCCCGAAAACCACAACTGCCAAAGCTCTAGACACATGTTTTATGCAAAGCCATTTGGAATGCAGTACCTAAATAAATGGGTAGACTTTTAGCACTGAAATAGTCATATTATTTGCTTGATGCTTTCCTTACGCACTTCCTTGTAAGAGATTGGAAATTTATGCAAATCAATAGGAAATCCCTGGTTCTGGGTTACAGTTGGATTTGATTTTACCGACAGTAGCTGTTGACCAGGTATCCATGCCGGGTTGTGAATCACTCATGAAGCCTGTAATGATTGTGCTGCCGACGCCATCACCAAGGAACATGAGATTCGTCTTGCTGCTCGGGATGACTACTGTCTCAGTATAGACACCTGCTGTGATGTATATAACATACCTGTTGATGACAAAACAAAGGGAATATGGATTCCCCGTGACACAAGGAGATCAAGAGACCAATTTTACCAACCTACTGGAGGAACAAAAAAAATCCAGCATTGAAATCTCTCAAACCTCACAAAACAAAACAAGTTCTGGCCAAGAAGGTTCTTCTGGAAACAAAAAGTCTATGTTCGTCACAACAGTTCTCATGATGGATGATGAGGTTTGGTTAAAAGCAGCAGAAGTGTTTTTTGCAAGAAGAAGAAGAAGAAGAAGAAGAAGCTGGCTTGCAGTGCTACTCTCTCATGAGGTTTTCATCAAAACATGAGCTTCAGATTGCAACAAGAAGCTGGTTGCTGTAAGTCTCTCTCATGAGGATTTTATTGAAACACGAGCTTCAGATTGCAACAAGAAGCTAGTTGTGGTATGTCTCTCTCATGAGGATTTTATTGAAACACGAGCTTCAGATTGCAACAAGAAGCTGGTTGTGGTATGTCACTCTCATGAGGATTTTATCAAAACACAAGCTTCAGATTGCAACAAGAAGCTGGTTGTGGTAAGTCTCTCTCATGAAGATTTTATCAAAACAAAAGCTTCAGATTGCAACAAGAAGCTGGTTGTGGTAAGTCTCTCTCATGAGGATTTCATTTGACACATGAGCTTCAGATTGTGGTAAGTCGCTTTCTGAAGGAGCTTAGAAAAAGCATGAGCTCCAAATTGCAAGAAGAAGCTGCTTGCAGTTACACTCTCTTGTGAGAACTTTGGATTGAAGCAGCTTCCTTCCAATTGCAGCAAGAAGCAAGCTGCTTGCAGTATTCTCATGAGGACTTCAATTTATCTTAGGAGCTTCAGGTTGCAACAAGAAGCTGGCTTGTGGTATATTCTCTCATAAGGATTTCAATCAAAGCTGCGGTTTCAGATTGCAAGAAGATCAAGCTACTTGTGGTAGTACTCTCTCATGAGGATTTTGATCTAAGCTGCTGCTGCAGCTTCAGATTGGAAGACCAAGCTGCTCTGCGGTACTAGCCTCTCATGAGGAGCTTGTTGAAGCAGCTGAAGCTAAACTTCCAGGTTCTGGAGCTTCTGGGTGCTGGTGGGTATCTAGAGAAAGACTTGATTACCTTGTTGCACTCCAATCTGGAGCAAGGTTGACAGCAGTTTGGATGCTAGAGAGTGCAGAACCAGGGCTGACAGTAACAGAAGGAGTGGCGACAAGAAGGCTGCTCCTGCTGCTGCTGCTACGATCCAAAAGGTGGCGGTCTTCCTGCTTGACCCAATCTGGATAGCCGCTTGCAGCAGCAGCATCACTAGTACTCGGGAGCAACGCCGCGAGCATCTCTTGTCTACCTGCAGGCGGCGGCTTCCAAAGCGCGACATTGTCACCATACGTAACCAAAGCATCCGTCATGGCGAGCGCATTGCTGGTGAGCTGCACGGTGGAATCCATGCGCACAGTCATCTGCGTTGCAAAGGGAGTCAAGTTGCTCACACCGTGAAGCGCAGCACTGCAATCGGTGACAAACGTGAGAGAGCCGCTGAGCCAAGCTTGAATATCGTTCAGCAAAGGACCATTGATGGCGTTCTCGGAGTTTTGGAGATGGAATTGTGCGAGACTCATGACTTGGGTACAGAGACTAGAAGCTTGAGTGAGGTTGGGGTTTCCCGTAACTCCCACCAGTTGCGAAGCCAAAGTCGCACTATCCGCGACTCCCGTTGTCGCATGGGTGAGTGCAACTCCGATTGCAATCCCTACCAAGTCTCGCGGGACTGCGGCAGTCGAGCGAGGATCCGCATTCAACGCTGCGAGACACGAGACTGGGTAACGAGTCGCTGCACAAGCTGCTACCACTGTACTGCTAGTACTCTGCTTCAAGCTTCGACTATGCAGCTGCAAACCATCACCACCACCACCACCACCACCACCGCGTAAAGCTTCCAGTACTGCGGCGTGATCATCCATTGTCGTCATCTGGTCATGGGAAGAGTAGTAATACGTCGTGATCCTCTGCTGCAGCTCCTCTTCCTCTCGATACGATTGCAGCAACCGTCTGGACACGACCATGTTGGCAACACAGATCATGAACAGGAGTGTAACAAGAATACTTGCAGCTACGAACTGCACTAAACTATTGCTGGCGATTCTCACACTCTTGCTCTTGAAGAGCTGATGCTTTTGCTGTTGCTGCTGCTGCTTCCGGTCTGCAGCTCTTCCTCGACGAAGACCACCACCCACATGAGACAACGAACTGGTTTCCATGAGTCCATTTGCACTCCACTGGCTACTGCTGCTGCTGATGCTGCACTGATCCTCCTCCATTGCTGCACCACTTTCTCTCACCTCTGCTGCATTAGCACGTTCAGCAAGGGAGCACTAGTAGAGCAGCTTCTCTCTTCTCTTCTCAGCAAGGGAGCTGGCTGGGAGGAGGATCAAGTGGAGAGCTGGGTTTGAAGCTCCAAACCGAGAACTGTTGAGATTTGAGAGAACAGCAATACTACTTGTACACCAAAACTGGAGCTTGCCGAGCTTCACAAAGATTTTCCTCCACAACACAAAACCTTAAAAAAAAAAAAAAAAAAAACTACCATGAATCCACTAGCAACAGCAACAGCAGCAGCTTCTCTAGTGCTTCAAACGCTTTGCTTTGCTTGCTTGCTTGCAAATTGCAGGAATTTTTTTGTTTTTGGAGCCAGAGCCTGCTCAACAAATTCTAGCCCATTCTGTTTTTTGGCTATATACATATAGCCAATATGCTAATATCAAAAATCAAAGCATGGAACCCTAAAAACCCTAAAACCCTACTAGAGTCATGTGCCTTTTTTGAGATTTTCAATAGCCATATTCTTGGACCAAAATTTACTTTTTAAAAATCGCCATGTTTTTTATCCATGGTTCGAACAGGTAGCCAAATATTATAGAAGAATTGTGTTTTAAAACATTTTTGCCATAAAACCATGTGCTTTTTTTGGGATTTTTCAATAGCCAATAATTCGACCAAAATTTAGTTTTAGAAAATCGACATATTTTCTATCCATGGTTCCAAACAGGTAGCCAAAAATTATAGAAGAATGGTTTTTGAACTTTTAAAGCTTAAACCTAAAACCATGAGCTTTTTCAGGATATTTCAGTAGCCATAATTTGACCAAAATTTAATTTACAAATCCGTCATATTTCTATTCATGGTACAAACAGGTAGCCAAAAATTATAAAAGAATGATTTTTTTAAAAATATATATTTTCATATTTAGCTTGTAGCCCAATTTTTGGCTAAAATCTTCCTGTCGATCATCATCGCCCCCATTTTGGCTACAAATTCCCCCCCAAAAAACAACACACACTGGGTAGCGTACCAACAACAGAGTCTTGTTCTGGAGCTCTCGATGGAACACGACAAAACAGCAAAAAGCTGTTGGAGTTCTGCACCACGCTCTCGTCGTCCTCGTCCTCGTCCTCCTGCTGCGCTTCTTCTGCCACCGCCATCTGTTCGTATTTCGGCCCTTCCTTCCACCAGTCGTGCTGTAGATTCTGGTGCACAAGACCACAGATCAGAGGAGCCTGTTGCAGATTCTGGTGCACAAGACCACAGATTAGAGGAGCCTGTGGCAGATTCTGGTGCACAAGACCACAGATCAGAGGAGCTTGTGGCGGATTTCTGGTGCAGAAAACGCTAATAATACAGTGGAGGCTGTGGCAGATTCTGCCACAAAACAAAAACAGTAGTAGAGTTGGCTGGCTGGCTGGCTGGCCTGCATCAGCAGCAGCAGCAACAACAACAACAACAAAAACAACAACAAAAACACTTTTCTTTACTTACTTACTTACTTCTCCTGCAAAAACCAAACGATTTGTCAGAACTTTTGCACATGAAATTGAGTGCCGTTGTCAGCTGGCAGGGTAGTAGCCCGCCTAGCTGGGTGGACGTAGTAGTAGTAGTGTAGCTACTTCTTTTTTTTTTAAACGCTAGCTAGCTAGCTAGCTTCCAGTCCTGAATTGTGACGTTGGGTGCTGCAGAGGGCAGCTGCAGCAGCAGCAGGCTGTGCAGAGAGCCAACAGCAAAGAAGGCCAGCAGAGAGTGAAGAAGCAGCACGGTCCCACCAGCAACTGCACGGTCTACTAGAGAGATGCCCGTTGTGGATGGGTTTAGGGTTTAGGGTTTAAGGGTCTAGGACTCAACTTGTTTTCATTAGGAAAATGGGGACAAAGACTTAATATTTAAAATACTAAATTTTTTTAAAAAAATTAGAAATAAATAAATGGGAAAAGCCTTGCAAACATATATTGAATTTTTTAATTTTTTTCAACACATTTATATGAGTTTATTATTTGATAATGGTCTTTATTTACAAATAAATTGAACCATTTTCCCACCACATCTATCAAGTGTTGTTTGGTGGTTGGGTTTGCATTTAAATCTCACCATTAATCTAAAATTAAATATGTTTATGAAAATAATTTAAAATATCCAATAAATAGTTTATTTTCATTGTGGTAAATTACAAATTGGGAGACATAATCAGGTCACACTCAAAAAAATCTCGTTCTCAGTGTAAACACGTCCATCAAAAGAACTGGCTGCCACAGTATGAAAGCGGTCCCCTGACTACTTATCATCCATCCTTCATGTGTGGAGTGGGTGGATGCTGGACCCTGGTTTAACTCTGGCCAAGAAACAAGCACTTTTGCTTTTAATAAGGCATCCTTTTAAGTTTAAAACCAAATTGAATTTAGATTTTTTTTTAAAAGAAATTTTCCAATTTTTTTGGTCACTACAATAAGAAAATTCCAAAAAAGAAAAATATATATTAAAAAAAAGGCTGGTCCTTAGTGCTGCTATTTTCACTATGTAAGGTTTATAATGGTTTGATAGGGTGGTTTGGATTGAAATTGTTATGTACTTAGTACATCATTTGCCAATCTCGAATGACTACAATTTTTTTGATCCGTTGGATTAGTTAAGCATTCATTCCATGGTTAATTTAACTTACTTATGATGTCCCAATGTCGACTCATTTCAAACGGCTTAATGGTTACAATCAAATGGCTTAGTTTGAAATGTGCTTTATTAGAACATGATAGCAATAAGTAAGTCAAAAAATGTGACAAGCCTACACAATCAAAGGCTTATTTATTTGAATGTGGCTTTGTTACAACGTTAGAACACACGATAGGAATTAGTTTAAAGTTGAAAATGAGACCAAAGTTACAATCGAGCAAATTACAATCACCACCGAGAAGAAAGAGAGATATAGTCGCAAGAATGAAGATTTACTTCCAAGACAATAGAGTTGTCAATAAAGTCAGGTGATTAGGGGGCAAGAACAGCCAGTTTTGGCATAAAAGGCCATCAAATGCATAACTGGGAATGAAAATTTTACAAAAGAAAACTGGGATGACATGTGAGTTTTGGCCAATATACAATTTGTGGGTCTACTACTACCACTACTACTACTAGTACTACCCTAAACCCTAAACCCTACTCTATCAAGCTTGAAGAAGGGGAGGAAAGGGGTTGTTGGGTGTGTGTGTGTGTGTGATGTGGCTCTCTCTCTCTCTCTCTCTCTCTCTCTCCATTAAATGATTGATTGACACTTTGTCAGCAATGTGGACTCATCCATCACTTGCAGACCCATTTCTCTAATCATGAGGAATTCTGTGCTGCATTTGTGTTCCATCATCCCTCTGACAAGAACAAGAACAACCAACCCATTTCATTCAAAGAGGAACTTATTAGTTGAATGAATGAAGCAATTAATCAATGGAGGACAACAAAACAAAACATGGGTGAGATAAAGTAATGAGTCATGACATGGATGAAAATTGACAACATAATTGTCATAAATTTTTACATTGAAGACACATGATCATGTGAATGAATGAATGACACTCAATTGAGTATATATATATATGACAGTAATGCCATCAAATACATGGATGAAAATTTGATGATGTGAATTGAAGCTTGATATAGATGGATGAAAATTTTGATGATGTAAATTGAAGCTTCATATAGATGGATGAAAATTTGATCATGTAAATTGAAGCTTGATTTGGATGGATGAAACTGAGATGATTTATGATGAAGTGGATAACAAAAAGTGTTTGCTGACCCATGTGGATCAAATTCAACTACTGGGTGCCACATAATTGCTTTACTCAGAACCCTAGCCAAAAATCCCCATAGCTGAATTTTTTTTTAATGGCTATATGAATATATGATGAGTTTTGCAACTTAAATCATTTGAATTTTGAACAGAAGCTTTGTACTTTGTACAAAAATCCAGAAATCCAGTTTTTGTGTGCCACTTTGTCTTCAAAAACTAATCATCACACTTGAAAAATGATGATGCTATTATTAATGGAGCTTTGCAGAGTGTAGTATTATCAGTGTTCTATTTTCAGCAAAAATTTTGTCATTCTTCAGCCCAGAAAATTGGGAATTTTTTTGGGGGGGGGAAAATCACCAAATTTTTGACATCAAAGAATTTATTAAAATCAAACTCTTGTGCAAGAATCCAAGCTCAAAACAAAAAATTAAAAAAAAACACAAACTCTAACATCAAATTGCAAGAATCCAAGCTCAAAACACAAACTCTGATATCAAACTCCAGGAATCCAAGTTCAAAACACAAACTCTGACATCAAACTCTAGGAATCCAGTTTCAAAACACAAACTCTGACATCAAACTCTAGGAATCCAAGTTCAAAACACAAACTCAAACTCTAGGAATCCAAGTTCAAAACACTTGATGAAAAACAGAAACTTTGACATCAAACTAACTGCATCTCTTGTTTCTCTTGTATGCTAAATAATATCATACCACGAAAAGAAGTGATTCCAAAGACGATAAATCACCAAACACACCAAAAATTAAAACCCTGTTGACACTGAACTAAGTTCTACTTACAAATAACAACTAAAAGAAACTAATACTACATGCAAAAAATGCCTGACAATTTGCTTGCATAATCGTCTCTTCAGAGGCATCTGATGGCATAATAGTATTGAACTGCTGCAGTGTTGGTGCCAATTTTATTTTCTCTAGAGGCTAATGCTTGCAATGACAATCAGCATTTTGCAATTGTCTTTTGCAGCAATCTAAACACATGAAACATCATCTCTCTTGCACTCATTCTGAAGTATACCTAGTAGTATCAATTCTGGTGGCAAAGCATATGCAATTGTGGAATGAAAAAATTGGCTTCTGTTTGGGGATTGTATGGAATTTCTTACTTAGATTTTCAGGTCGATCTCTGTACAAATCAGCATGATATCCATCTCCCCGAAAATCAAAACCTGAAAAACCAAAACCCATTTAGTTCATTGTACAGTGCAGATGATCAATCAATGAATCAATCAAAATCACTTGGGTGCAATATGTTTTGTTCATCCTGTTTGTCAGAGATGGGTGTTGAGAAGCAGCAACTCAACAAGCTATGAAAAAATAAGCAAAAAAATATGTGAAGAAGAATATTAGAGATAAGTGTTGAGAAGTCAGCTATGAAAATGGAAGTGAAATATGTGAGAAAATTTGTGAGGGATGGGTGTTTAGGAAAAAATCATGCTGTAGGAGATGGTGGTGAGAAGAAACTCAGACACCAGCAGCAAGGATCTAATTAGAAATTGTGAGGAAAATTGAGAGAGATGGGTGTTGCGAAATCATGTAATCAGAGATGGTATTTGAGCAGGAACTCAGTCACCAGCAGCAGCAAAGGATCTAAGTAAGAAATTGTGAGGAAAATTGACAGAGATGGGTGTTGAGAAATCATGTTCTCAGAGATGATGTTCGAGAAGCAATTCAGTCATCAGCAGCAAAGGATCTAAGAAAGTTTATGCAAGGAAAATACACAATTCCAAAAAATACAAAACAAAACCCACAAAACACCAAGACAAAAACCTCCCATCAAACTGCAGAGCGCTGTCTGTCTCTTTGTCTGTCTCTTTCTTCTTCTTCTTCTTCATGGAAATGATGACCAAGCTCATGTGCTTCAGTCTCAACTGGTTGCTTGGGGTTTGTTTGTGACGTGATCTCTACAAGCCTGTAGTGAGTTTCTTCTGCTTGCGTCAACGACGTTTTGATTCCGAGAATAGTTTCAGAATCTAGCTGCACTTTTGTTTTAGGGTTTGGAGCTCTTCTTCTTCTTCTTCTTCTTCTTCTTCTTCAATTCTTCTTGTATTGGACAAGGTGGAGGTTACCTATGTGAATTGTTTGTTGGGTGTGTGTGTTTCGGAGCTCGACTGAGCTTATCTATCAACCAAGAGCGACTATGATCATGTTGTGATGATGAAACAGGATCTGCTTTCATGATACAAAAGAATCTGCATCTGCTGCATCTACATGAGCTTGGAAGAAGGAGGCAATCATCATCACGACTCAAGGTTTGAATTTAGGGTTTTCTTGCTTGTTTGTTTGCTTGCTTGCTTGCAGCAGCTAAGGGAAATGTTTTGTATGATCTTCCGGGTCTCGCTCTTTGCTTCTTGCAAACTTCTTGCAAACGCAAATTATAGTAGAGAAACAAACAGCAGTGAAGAAGAAGAAAGAAGACGGTCATTATCATGTCATCAACATCAGCATCATCTCTGTCACACTTTCCTTGCCTCTTGAGTGCTGCTAGATTCCACTCTTCAGGATTGACAATCTTCTTCTTCCCTATTGCTGCCTGCCACAATTGACAGAAAAAGTTCTCAGTAAGCAGCATACTTCTTCTTGTTACAATTGTTTGCCTTCTTAATAAGACTTAGAGAGAGCAGATTTGTCATCTATCTCATGATCAAACTGCTGATGATGGTCTGATGAAGGTGAAGAATGGTGTGGTGAAGGGTGATGGATCTGACACAAAACTGGTGAGAATAGATAGTGTGAATGAGGAATGTGGGTCTTATATCAGGGTGCTTCTTTCTTTCTTCCCTCCATTAAGCCACAGACTTCAAATCCATTATCATGTATGATGATGCAGAAGCACGGATGCTGTGGCAAAGGATTTTTGGGGGAAGGAGAAAGAGGGACCCAGTGCAAGATCTGTCACCATCTGATTTGTAATTCTAGAAGAAGCAGAGGAAACCGAGAGAGAGATTTTTCTTGCAATGGTGACTGATGGATCCACCAAGCAGCGGGTGCGCCCCGAATGGCTACAGCAGTACGAATTGATGGGCAAAATTGGTGAGGGGACGTATGGGTTGGTGTACCTTGCACGCAGCAAACAACCTTCTCACAGGCAAGTTTTAGGGTTTCTGTCCTTTGTTATATAGCTATGCTGTCAAAGAGACAGGAGCTTGCAGGGGATCTTATGTGTGTGCTTTCTTTCTTCCAGTTTTTTCATTCATGCACAAGAACCTCTATATGTTCTGCACAACTTTGATCACCAAGTACGTAGCAGATCACTGCCTTGAGAATGCATGTGTATGTGAAGTTTTAGAACTGGATGGTATTTTTTTGGGTCTGATCTAGACTTTGTTTTTGAGCGTGTGGGTGTTTGGTTGTCAGGGGCATGAAAATTGCAATTAAGAAATTCAAACAATCCAAGGAAGGAGATGGAGTTTCACCAACAGCTATACGGGAAATAATGCTTCTACAAGAGTGCATCCATGAAAACATTGTGAAGCTGGTAAACGTGCACATAAACCATGGTGACATGTCTTTGTATCTGGCATTTGATTATGCGGAGCATGATCTATATGAAGTCATTCGCCACCATCGAGAGAAGCTCAGTTTTGCTATCAACCAGTACACAGTGAAATCACTGCTTTGGCAGATTCTCAATGGGTTGAACTACCTACACAGTAATTGGATTATTCACCGTGACTTGAAACCCTCGAACATTCTTGTGATGGGAGAAGGAGATGAGCAAGGGGTGGTGAAGATCGGTGACTTTGGGCTCGCTCGGATCTTCCAAGCACCACTAAAACCTCTCTGTGATAATGGTGTTGTGGTAACCATCTGGTATCGAGCTCCAGAGCTGCTTCTTGGAGTGAAACATTACACAACTGCTGTTGACATGTGGGCAGTTGGATGCATTTTTGCAGAATTGTTGACATTGAAACCCCTCTTTCAGGTTAGATCTTGTCAACCTATCTTCCAATTCTAAGCATAAGGTGGTTAGTCAATCTCTCTGGAGCTTTCAACTAGACACTAGATAATGTCGGGTTTGCTGTGAGATCTTTTACTTCAGAAGGGTCTGAAGTTTTTATTTTGTTGATTGTTTCTGGTGAAGGGAGTTGAAGACAAAAGCACTCCAAACCCATTTCAGCACGACCAATTAGAAAAGATCTTCAAAGTGTTGGGTCACCCAACGCTGGAGAAATGGCCAACACTTGCAAATCTACCACACTGGCAGAGCAATCGCCTACTCATCCAGTCACGGAAGTATGACAATTCTGGGCTCTGTAGCATCGTTCAGCTGCCACCCAAAAGCGCAGCATTTGATCTGCTGACCCGGATGTTGGAGTATGACCCTGCAAAACGTATCACAGCAGCGCAAGCTTTGGAACATGGATACTTCCGCTCTGATCCTGTGCCAGGCCGAAATGCTCTGATTCCAGGCCAACCAGGGGAGAAGGTGAGCTACAGATCATAACATGATATAATGGGTAACAATTATTAGCTAGAGGGCTTTAGAAGCAGAACTGCATGAGACATAATGTGTAGTGCTCCACTGATGTTGTTGTGCATGTTTGTGTGAGTTGAATTTGTACTGTTGTCAGGTGGTGAACTATCCTGCTCGCCCTGTTGACCACTCCACAGACTTCGACGGTGTGACTGCACCACCTCCCTCACAGCTCCCACCTTCAAACAGCATGCCAGGGAGTGCAACAGGCCAAGTGCAACAGTCCATGACTATGGCAATGCAACAGCAACGGGTTCAGAACTCGAGCATGGGTGCATTGGGTGCCAATCCTCAAGGCTCGATGCATGGAATGAATGCCAACAGTATGTTTATTCAACGTGGGAATACAGGTATTGCTCAACAGCAACAAGGTCAACTGCAACCACAACCCCAACAAGGAGGTAGAAGGAAAGATCAAAGTGGTACAAATCCAAATTACCAGCATTACCAACCACCCAACAAGTCAAGGCGTATGTGATTGATTCGTCACAGATTTACACTGTTCTTTGAGCAGGTAAGTTCCATGAGCTTGGATGGGTAACTTTGATTCCCCACTGATTTTAGACACATCACAGACAAATGTGTATGTGGTCAGTGTCCCTGTGCTCAAGCAGAACTCCTGGAGCGTGTCCCAATGTGCACAGTTATAACTCAAGAAAATGTTCTTTAGTTTGGAGCAGAGCAGACTTCGTCCATTTTATGATGTTTTCTTTTTTCTCTCCCCTTCCCGATAGGATCTACGCTTCTTCCCTGCATCACGCTGCGCCTTCAACGTAAGTTGACACAGTTCCTTGCAGGCCTATTTTGGAGGCCAATGGTGGACATTTTGGACAGGATGGATCAGTGGGCATGTATGGTGGATTTGTATCAGATAGCTGCATTTGGGTCAGAGTTGGTAGTTAGCATCAAACAGAGGATTTCTGAGGCGAGACAATGGTGTTTTACTTCACCACCCGCTATCTTAGTAGGGGATAAACTTCTTTCCATACACACAAAAGGCAAACCCAAAATCTGCGCATCATCAAATGAAAGCTGTCGATCCATCTTGGATTTTACATGCTGGTGAGGTTGTTTTGGTGCACAGAACATGAGGAACTTCCTGTTTATATGCCAATGGTGATTGTTTCTATCCTTTCTAGGAAGTGGATTTTAGTTTAACATAGTGAACTTAGCATAAGATTAGCAATGACTGGTGGATCTTACACCTCTCACACACCTTGAACCCTAAACCTTCACACCTCTCGCACACCCTAAACCCTAAACCCTAACACCTCTCACACACCCTAAACCCTAAACGCTAACACCTCTCGCACACCCTAAACCCTAAACCCTAACACCTCTTGCACACCCTAAACCCTTAACCCAATTCCCTAGCTAACCATAGTAGTTAGCTCAGCTGAACTTTTTTACTACCTACCTAGGTTAGTAGGTAGTAACAACATTCCTTACCTATTTATGAAATATAAAACCATCTACTTATATAGCAATCACCTAGTTTTGTACCTATCTAGGTATATAGGACCTAAACTTCTTATTTAATGGGTTACCAAAGTGAAACCAAATATTAACTCAATTGAGGTTCATCCACCACTTAATTATAACTCGGGCATCCCATGGATGGTGCACTAGTGGGTGTTGGTTCACTTTGGCCGAATGTACCTATATAATGTGGCTTGCACATATGCCTCTACTCACCTAGTAATCACCAAGTGCGTTGTACCCAATTTTTTTACATACATTAAAAAATCATTTACATTCCTTACTTCCTTTGATCTACATGCCTAAATTATCCAAATAGTGTGAGGTGGAATTGTTAGGAACATTTTTGTGTAATAATAAAATTATTTGTAAAACACCTTACACAAGGGATGGAATTGTTTATTAGGGTTTCAAAACAAGTCAAAATGATTAGATGATAATTAAATTATTTATTAATTTACATTGGGTGACACAATTAAGATCAAATTGTTTTTTATATTTTCATGCATGCTAAAAGGAATTTGGTTTCGAATGTGATTCCCATTGCAAATCTTGAGATAGCCATCCAAAAGATGGATATGTTCACAATTGAATTCAATATAAATCATGGCAAAATTCAACAATTTTATGTTAAGTTTTGTTGTTTGATCAAATTTTTTGGACTTTATGGATAACAACAAAAAGAGGATGACAAAATGAAAAGGTACCCCAAAAAAAAGGTTGGATTGGGTATGATTTTAATGTGTGAGGAGCTTTGTTAAGAGTTGGAAAAAACAAAAAGGAAGGTGACAAATGTCAACTTGTGATGATTCACAAGTTGACAACTCATAGAACTTTGCATTAGATCAATGCTTGACTTGAAGACATGTGAAGTGACCATGAGAACAACTATAACGAAACATGTGTCATTACTTATTTCACATTGGAATGCATATGAATTCACTTGGAACTAATGCCATTGGCTCATATGTGTCCACATTTGAGCCAATGGCATAGTTATCATTATCAAGTACTAAAGTAACTTAGGCAAGGTTCTTTTGCTTATGTTTGGATATCATAGTACCTTTACCATTTTGGCATAAATTAAATTATTTTTCATTTTGTCAAAAAAAAAATTATTAATTATTTGTGTCGAAATTTCAATTAAGTCAAAAAATTTATTTGTCAGGGTTTGAACCCTAAACCTTCAAAGATAATGACCTACAATTGAAGCAATCTAGACACATTAGACTGTTCCATAATACATGTACCATTTTGTTTATTATTGTCTTTAACAATTACCTACCAAATAAAAAACCACATGTCAAAGTTAAGATTTAAAATTTAATTAATTATTTAGCAGTCTATTGCTAAAATGGTAAAGGTAATATGGTATATAAATGTTACAAAAAAACTTGGAGGTCCTCATTTGTGTTGTATTGAAAGATGATGGATAAGAAGTTGGCTAAAAAGGAAATATGTGAAAATTTCAAACAAATTTGAATCCAAAGTAAACAAAGTTTGGAACTTTTGTGGTTGGGCCATTTGCGATTAATTTGCCCATTATAATGTGGAAGTTGGGTGATGTTTTGTAACAAGAAAGCTTTGGAATTTATACAAAACATAATGTAAGATTATTTGTTCAAAAACAAATGTGGTAAACAAAGAGACGTGCAAAGGTGTTAAATAGGTATAAATACACATTCAAACCTCAAAACAATGTTTATTTGCTCAACAATTTGTTATGGCTATATTTTCCTTAACCCTTTAGAAAATTTACCAAGGAAATCTATTATGTAAATTATTGTAATACCTTCACCATTTCGACAAAATTAAATAATTTTTCATTTTGTGGAACTTTTGAAAAATTATTCATTATTTGTGCTAAAATTTAATAAATTAAAAAACTTTCTTAGGATCTGAACCTCAAACCTTCCATGACACTGCCTTGAAATTGAAATGGTCTAGACACACTAAATTGTTCCATAACGTTAATAATTCCATGTTGAATATTTTGTATAATCATCACTATTGAAAAAAAATTAATTAAAAAACCAAGTACCAAAGTTAAGATTTCAAATTTGAATATTTATTCAGTAGTTTGTTGTCAAAATCGTAAAGGTATTATGGTATACAAACAATTACACTAAGATTAATGATTCATATGTTAACTTCCTCCTTATTCCCACTATATATGGCTTGTTGAGTTTAAAACCATATAATTAATCAATTCAACATTTAACTAACCTTTCCAAACCTGCCTTGATTGACCCATTTGGACAATAATGCCCCAAAAAAACTTGGGAAAAACCTTCCTTTTCTTATTTTTTACAATTTTTTTCCTTTCTAATTTATCAATATCTATTTTATTTGACTTTCACCAATGGTTAACTAACATTAAATATGCAATATGTATTCCAAACAATTTACAACTTGCAAACAATTGAACACACAACTTAATACTTATTTTGCATAACATTCTCACAACCTGTTTCCCTTTGTTTTACTTCTTTTCAAGACTTCAAATAACAAAATAGGTTCAATTCCACAAGGTATTTCAAAATCCTTTCCTAAAATTAATAGCTTTCATTCCCCACAATGTCCCCTTTAACTCCCTCTTGTTATCCCTTATTTGTTATTTCTTCAACAACCCATAAACAATTCATATAGTCTCTTCTTGCCTCAATGTTTTCCTTCTCCTATCCCCCTTTCTCCTTCACCATACCTCTGGCATATCCCTTTCATCTTGCTCTCTTAGTTGCCATGTCGCCTTTTCTTTTCTCTTAACATCAACATGTTGCCTTCAACTTCTCCTTTTTCCTTGTAATGATTCAAACCTTTTTCCTTAAATCATATCTACTTTAAACTTCAAAAGGCACAAAAAGAAAATCAAATGACTAGACTTACCAAAGAAGTTTAAGAATTGCCCAACCTCAATATGTGTTCTCATTTTGCTACACCACTTTTCAAATATCTATCCAATATCAGAACCTATACTATGTACACCCAAAATTGCAAAATAGAACCCATTGTCCACAACTAACCCTATAAACCCCAAGATGACCATAAAGGTTCCAACGTCTATAAACAACACCTAGGGCTAAAGTTCAAAATTATAAGATTAACTACTACCACAAAGCACAATTGCTTTGTAGCCTTTGTCCCACTAGAATGTACATATCTTAGGTTATGTTTGCTATGTGATATCCTTATACAACAAAAGGTTTTGAATAAAAATATTTTTTATAACGTGTAATCTTTGATAAGATATGTTATTTGGTATCAACAATATGATGATTAAAAATTGAAAGTAAAAACTAGTGTTAGGACAAATACCTAGCTCAGTGGGTATTGCTTTTAATATAATAAGAACCAAACTAAAACTAGGTTTGATTTTCAAAATTGAAATTAAAATCAAAACTAAATTTTATTTATAAAAAAGAGGATTTAAAATTGAATTCCTAATCCTATTATGTTTGGAATTGAAATACATATTTTTGAAATAAAACTAACTAAAACCAAGGGTTGATTGGAGGTTAACCAATACTTAACCATTAATCTTGATTTTGACCTTAGTAAGAACCAAATCAAAATGAGGATAATTTTCAAAACTAAAACCAAAACCAGATTTTTTTTGGTAAGAACTATAGTTGAAATGGATTCATGGTTTCATTTATGTGGGAAATTGGAACCAAAACTAAGATAATTTTTTTTTTTTTTTTGAATCAAAACCATAGGTTCTTCATAAAAATAAAAATTTGTTGACCAAACAAATAGGAGAGAACCAATAACCCAAAGGAATAGATTTTAAGTCTGTCATGTTTACCATTTTCACCAAGTAAGCTTAAGGTAGCAAAACAATTTTTTTGTAACCCGTCCTTTGTTTTGACGTTCATAAGTTTCATAATCCTTGTTAATGTTGAAAGTATATGTTGTATTTATTTATATGAAGACATTTTTAATATATTAATCTAACATTTAGATAAGCTTGAAAGTAATCCAATAAATATAAAAAACATTTTAGCACATTTTAAACCAAGTAATTAGTGTTTTTCAGCATAGAGAAATAATGTAAAAACATTATTTAAGCACTATTGTTTAACATTGTTTTAGAACTTTTCATCTAATCATATGTTACCACATCATCTTTTCATGATTAGTCATGGTGATTCAGGCGATTATTGTTAGTTCCTTTTTGTTTGTTTTTACCTACGATGGAAACAAATGGGATGATCTAAATCTTTTTGAAACGTGGGATGTATTTAGAACTAATATCTTTTGAAATTATTGAAATGAAAGATTTGATTTGGGGATGGTGAACAAAACATAAGCAAACCAAAGGGTGTTCAAAATGGCTTGGAGTTTGAACAAGTGTTGTTCAAATATTGGGAAAAAACATGGTTAAAAACTTGATTATTGATAATCTATAATTGATTAGTTATTATTGTTTTTGAAATCAATAAATAATATATTAGTTGGGTATTAAAATTTAAAAATTAATAACCTAGGTTTGGATGATTGGAATTTCACCTAGGTAGGTTTTTATGATTGAAAACATTAAAACATAAAATTAAAATTAAAAAACCTTATAACCTACCCTATATATGTAATATAAATGGTGGTTTTCAAGGCATGTATTTGATAATTGATCCTTGAACAATACTTGACAATTTTCAAGATGGGTATTTGATAAACAACCTTTATGCATAACTAACAATTATTACCCAAAAATGACTGGGCAAATTGATAATTGAGAGTATTATGAATAATGAAATTGATAATTGATGGGTGTAAATTTTATCCAAAAAATATAACCTATTTGACCAATCATGAAAATAAAATAAAATTGGCCAACACTTATTTGGACCATTATGAATACCATTGTGTAAATTGGGGCAAATTGTGGACATTATATAGCAAATGGATGTTTATTAAAGGTCAAATGAAAAATGCATTTTAATTTGATTACATAAAAATGATTATAAATTGAAGGGTTCATTGATGAACATAATTCACTCATTTTTAATATGATTTTCATAAACTATGTCACAGAGGGTATGTACTAGTAAATAATGAAACTAGTGTGTTTGAATGTTTCTTTTAGATTTTAGACATGGCAAATATGTATTTTTCAAAAAAATTAACAAATTAATTAATTAATGCCCAACTAATTTAAGTACTAGGGTAATTTGTGAATTTACTTCCACAACATAGGTGCCTACTACATAATTAATGTAAACTTGTGAAAATTTGTTGTTGTTTTACATTCAAGTTAATCCATATGAATCCTTCCACCATAATAAAAGACTCAAAATATTTCAAGATTAAAATTGATTCAAAATTAACCTTACAACCTATTTCCTACCTTTCAACTCTTTGTTTTAGGGTTTTTTTTCAAATGTCCATTTATGGCAATTCTTCAATAGAGTCATTCATAAAAATTATGGATTTGGGGACCCTTTGTTTTAGGGTTTTTTTCAATTGTGTGTGTTTCATATGCTACCTTGAAGGAAGTTCAACAATTCAATATAAAATGCCTATGATTAAATCTAGATCACCTTTTTGTCTTATGATATAAATAAATCACTAGTCAACACATTCACAATGTTTTCCCATGATTATTAATTTTTTTAAAAATAAAAATGATTTTATTGCACCTTATACCTTGTAGAGAGAATTAATTCATCCATAAACCTAAACATTCATAGCTTAATTGAACTTCCAATTCATCCTCCACTTGTTGTTCACCAAGTGCAACTTTTCATCCTTTTTCTTTTTTGCATACATCATCCAAACAAGATGTGAAATAGTGAGTTTTTGTTCATTGAGAAAGGGTTACTTAACTTTTCATCCATCTACAAGATTGAGAGTTACACGATTTTTCATCCATTGTTAGGAAGGTTATGTTATCGTTTTCGAACTTCTAAACAATATTAATATTCAATTTATTATTAACTTCTAAATAATAAATTGAATATTAATTGGCTACCTAGTCCATCCAAAGACCCCACAATAATTCTAAATTCATGTTGGGAATTAGGAAT
>Ga0209611_10005811_pt1 | contig 20497 bp, 13 predicted proteins | sample S1TSphgellanicum_3_FD_187693 | JGI IMG/M metagenome (GOLD analysis project Ga0209611, IMG submission 187693) | Host-associated microbial communities from peat moss isolated from Minnesota, USA - S1T2_Fc - Sphagnum magellanicum MG (SPAdes) (version 2) | ecosystem: Host-associated > Plants > Peat...
CATCCTGATCCGATCCTCCTTTCGCCGACTTGCCATCTCCCTTCATCAATACAAGCCGCCATACCCAATCCAATGCATAGCTCAAAGGAAAAGCCATGCAATTCTATGCAGTCCATTATGGAGCGCCGCCACACTGAGTCGCTTGACGCAAAACCCAGGATTCGATCAGATTTTATACTACCTCTTTTCACACCACAGGGTATCCAAGCCTTTGTGTTGCATGTAGGGTGGAATTAGTTGATTGGTAATGGCCATGTGCAAGGTGACATCAAACAACAATGAAAATATTGCTGATTAGTGGTCTTGCTCACATGATATAGAAAGCAATTTAGTCATTTGTATAAGATCTGAACTCTTACTTCTCTCAATTACTCAAGCATGTCCTATCTACGGACATGTGTGTCTAATGACTTTCAATCTTTCGAAGAACTTTTAATCCCTGTTGCAATTGTTTTGAGGAAGGAGATATAATAACTTAAACAAGATGGAAAAGTGAAAAAGAAGTTAGGTTTGAGTGGAATCTCAAAAATAGACGAAGAATGCAAAGTCGGGTACTCAAAATACATCTACTACCCTTGGCCCAAGTAGTCAAGAGTCCTACAAGTGCCAACAAGTTTTAAGAGAGTTAAAAGGTCATAAATTTCCATATTTTCCATTGCATCACACCTTGAGATTCACTACTACCAGTTGCACATCAACAAGAGACATTGATTTAGAGTCCAAGGACTTAATTTGTTGATTTCTACATGTTGATTGTTGATAGTGAAAAATTCAAACCTATGTTTTTTCTTACCTACCCATATCTAACACATATTTTGGTTCTTGTAATGGAAAGAGGGGCATATTGCGTGTAGGACTTGAATGGATGTGCCCCCTACTCCTTGGAAGTTGGGAAAGTGACCTCAAAGCAGGCTTGAGATGAATCCTCCAATGCATGAGAAGGCCCACCAAGATGACATACCACAACATTGCAGGAGTGAACCACTCAAAGACCACTTGCAATTAACACATCTCAATGCAGTGAGAAACTGACAAACTAGGATGCAAAGCCAAAGTTACAACGATAATTTGAACTATCAACCCCAACTTGCCACAACAACAATGCAATACACACTTCAACAAGAGATAATTAATAAGATGCCTAATACATTTGGTTGAATGACAAATGGAAGGTACCATGTCTGAAATGAATTACTGTGGAGGCAAATTATGCCAAGTAGACATGCCTCCAATTTACACTAAAAGATTTCTCCAAGTGCTTTACCTGAACCTTAAAAAGCAAATCATATTTGGTGTTCACACTCTTGACTCCTACCCTTGATGCACAATGAGAAGCTTTTTAGTAGGACAAGGTTTTCTTGTGTTCAAGCATTTGTCCCCCTCATGCCCTGATCCCAATCTATGACCAGGGCGCTTGACCTATGCCCTATGTCTTGGAGCCTAATTAACATCACTAACTAGATCTGATATCCACTTGGCATGATCGACAGATGGACATTGTAAGAGAACCTCAGTGGGATAACCAAATAATAATCCACAAAACCTCTTCAACCTTGTCAACAGGGACCAGCAGTACATCGTAGTCCTAAAGAGCAGAAAAGTTCTGAATCACAAAGAAAACCAACTGTGAAGCAGATACTGGAGAATCTACCTTACAGAAGATGGTTCATGATGTTGTCCCAAGATGGAAAATTCAGAATTGAGAATAATATGAATGGATGTCCCATGGACAACCACACAATGTCACCAGAGAATTGCATGTTTGCCTAACTAATGATTATCACATACTAATCAGCAGGTTCTCCTTAAGCATGAAAGACTTTCAAGTGCTCAAAATTTCACTTAAGCAAAGATCTTGCCAAATGTTCTTTTGCTGTTGCAAGTGCCTGTGATATGGTCTGCATCATCACACAGGAACCCAACAAGAAGTTAAAACAAGACCATGAGTTCCTATATGGACTGTTGAAATATTGCAAGCGTTTCTGAAAACAGGACCGATTTGGTATTTTTGTCTGCTCAACCAATTAAAGGCCCAAAGGTTGTACAGGATTCTGTGGTGATCCAGAAACTAATGCAACAGCCTACATTTGATTATTCAGCACTAATGCATTCTGTGCACCCATCTGCCCTTCTTCAGGCTCCTCTCTCCTATTTATTAACATTCTCATTTAAGCTAAAAACAGGGAAACGACGGTGATCACAACCACAGAAAATTTGAGTGATGCTATCACATTTACCTGCTCAGAGAGTGGGACATCTGCATCGGCACCACGCATTGCTACTCTGCTGGCTATAACATTTGCATCTGACTCCAGTATTATCCTTCAGAAATCACAACCAAAATGTTTTAAGGCAGAAAAAAAGTGGCATCAACACCATATGAGATGCACATGATGGCTCTCCATTATTGGAGAACATATATGACTGGAATGGAAAATAGTATAGCTCAGTATTGTAATCAGTGAAGCTGAAGGTTTATCATACTGCACTAATGAGTTTTAGACTGGAGTTTCAATATTCTGATTGACTTCTAGGGCTTCTGAAATCTTCCAATGTCAAACACATGTCCAATTGTTCCTATTAAATTTGGCAGGGGCCAACTTCTGTGAGTACCTTTTGACATATCTGCCAGCAAAATCCTGGATGGATCAAGGGCCCCATTTGAAGGGAACAAAAACACAGTAAAACACAAGGAGCAGTACTCTGGGCACCAGTGAGTCTTTCAAAGTGCACAGGTCGCACGTGCCCCGGACCTTGATAGTTTAGTGTTACTCATGGAATTGTATGTAGAATGACAAAACATTCAGAACCACTTCACTAGAAAAGACTTAAACTTTAGCTCCAGCTTGAATGTAGAAACAGGGTTTAACAAATTACCCGCCATCAACAAGCTCATCAAGGCATAGAAGAATTAAGTCCAAGTTCTCCAGCACAGTTTTCTTCTCCACATTGTTCCTGAGCAAATTGGGCACCCAAGAGCCAAATATAAATGTGATTTGAAATAAAAACTCCAAAAAAATATGTTAGGTAAACCAAGCAACTATTGTGCCAGTTCCAGCCAAATTTAAACAAATATAACAATCAGTGCAGTCATAGCTTTATGAATGTCACTCACCAGACCATCACCTACGAATGGAATTGACTAGCTTCCATTACTCCTCACTGATTTCATCACCTCCCAACAGTGGGTGTAAATAAACATTTTACATATCTATGAGGTTGCTTCACAACAACACTTTGAAGCTAACATGACACTGAGTGCAATCATAACCTTATGAGACTTGTTTCACAAAGTGTCAGACCATTACCTTCATCACAAATAGCACTGACAAGCTACCATGACTAGTCACTAACTTCATCAGCTCCTGATGGAAGGTGTAGATAAGCAGATTATGGGAAATAAAGTTTCAAAAATCTGTGCCCCAAGTTCTCTTGAATTTCCAGAAGTGACAGGGACGCTCAGTCATCATACCGGCTAGCACTCAGCATACCTAATGAAAAATAAAATTGTGTCCTCATTCAAGATGCAACAAGCATGTGAACTAAAGGTTGATTTCAATTTATCTTGCCCTGTACAAGAATTGCAAGCATCTAAGCAAAGGTAAAATATTGCAAAACTTTAATAACTTTCATCCTCAAGATTGTTTAATGCAAGTAATTTGTTGCACTGTGCACAAATACCAAGTTAGCATTCTCCTCCAGTTTTGTGCAAACCTCAAGAATGATCTTCACAATCCATCCAAGACATGCAGCTAGCTAGTATGAATCAACCTATAAGTGGACGATCACCAATGTAGTCCATCTCACCCAGAAAAGATGGGGAGCCAATGACATCTCTCAAGTGAGTTGAAATTAGGTGGCCACATCTGGCCTTGTCAACACTCAACCTAGTAAAGTGTTAGAGGCTCAACTAGAAAAGAGTGAGAAATACTGAACTTAAGCGAATGAACAAAGTTTCAGATTAAGGTCACACGACAAACCTGAGAAGAAGAGCTACGGCATCAAAAAAGCCCTGTAAAACTGTAGCCAAAATGAGCTCATTCTCATCTTCACCTCCCGATACATAAAAGTGAAGGTCAGAGACAAACTTGTAGACCACTATATATCCATCAAACATCCCGATCTCAGCTGCATTGCAAAGCCACCACATGAATTGTGAACTGCCAGGGAGAAATCAAGAAATTTTCAATTCTCAGGGAAGCACATAGCACACAGAACACTATAAAAGACTAACTAGAAACCACCTATGGTACAAAATCAGAATGTAAAATGTACTTTGCTGATACTGGTCAGACATGAAAACCAACTTCCCTGCACAATTACAAAACAGCTGAAGATTGGCCGTCCCAATCCCAACATGGCTAAAGCACACAATACTTTAAACCTAAACTCTTCCTGGTCAAATCCAGAATAGATCTCAGACCAGTAAGTTAGGGTTGAATTTTTCTACGAGGATCTAAACACTGGTTAAGCACTTAAAACAATAACAGCTTCCAGCGACCTTACAAACTATGAACTCCAAATTTCAGACATTACAAAAGCAGAGACATGATTGTCTTTTAGAGCTTCAGTCCCAAATATGGATCCAGAGAGAGCAGCCTTCTGGACATCTCAAAAGATCAAGATCCCTTCTGAAGGTGGAGGCATGTAACAAATAGGTCATTTGAAAGGGGAAGTTTTACCTTCTGTCCGAGCACTTGTCTTTTGAGTCTTGGTGAACACGGACTTCTCAAAAGCCAGTTTGGCATTGAGAGTAGGCCAGTCGTCGGAAAAGTACTTCACAGCTACGCGCTTTCCTTCACCATCTAAAAGCAAGATGTTTTTAATCAACGGAGTAGACACCTGAAGCAACCAAGACGAGTGGAAGGTTTTTGATCAAATCAGAAGAAATCTCAATACTCATACCGACAATGAAATGCAGTCAGCCAGAGCCCATTCGAGATCCAAAAAGCCATTCATTAGTGACAACATACCTCCATGTTTCACCAAGAAACTAAAAAACAAGATTAAAAGCTCCACAAATATTTGCGTCTCCAAGTTCTGGATTCGTGATCTAGGTGTACTCCCCCTCCTCCTCCTCCTTCTCCTGGTGCAGATGACGCTCTTGCTCGGTGGTGCACGCAGGTTTCGATGTCAAATGCGGTCTCTGCAGTCCCGGCTCTCTTTGCTCCCAAGTTAGGTCTTCATGATTGGAGACCGGCCTAATGCCCGAAACTTCGCTTGTGTGGAGGACTTGTAGGAACACAGGAAAAGATACTTTCAGCCTGAGGAAGAAGCTCTGAGAAACGTTGGGTGAAAATGGATGGATGAAAAATAGGGAAAAAACATCGAACGGATGATAAAACATCGCCCAAAGTCTACTACTATGTTCCCTATAGGCCTTCTGCACTTATGGTATCAATATCAACGATGGTATCAATATTGGTAGCAACGAGCCTGACCCAGCCTGGTATCCGGGACTCCGGAACGTGGGATCCGGGTCCTGTTTTTTTTTCTTTAAATTTGAAGTTGAATCTGGTTCTAAAAAACAGACCCAGCTTGGGTCTAGGTCTAGGTAATCCGGACCAAAGTGGCGGTTAACTGCTGGTTAGCCCTAGTTCTGGCCCTTTTTCCCCACTTATCTTGGTTGTGGTTCTACAAGAACTGAGATTCTGTCTGGGTTGGTTTCAGTTCTTAACAAATTTGAGAACCCGGTTCCGGTTGTGATTCCATTTTCAAAAATCAGACACGGTTCCAATTCAATATTTATTAATCAGAACTGCAACAGGTGATTCTAACCAGTGTTAGGCGGTTCTTTGCTTTTTCAAAGAATTTACATAATCAGTCAGTTTTGGTTCTTACCAAACAAAGATTTCAGAGAATCGATTGGTTTCGGTTTCTTAAAAATTGAAGATTTGTAAGAACTAGTCGATTTCTGGGTTTTAGAAGATTGGAAGGGCTATTTTCTTGACCTGTTGTTTTTTTTTGAGAGAAAACCTGTTGGTTAAATGAAACAGTTCTCAGACAAAGCCCTTAACCTGGCTATATTTATCCAGTTTTTAGATTCGTGGGCCAGTTCTTTAATCTAAGTTTTTGAAGAAACCTAACTGATTACAATCTCAATTCATAAGCAAAGAACATAATTGATTCCGATTGTTCCGATTATCGTATATGTCAAATCCAGTTATTTCAATTGTAAACCTTTGCTAAAAATATGATTTTAAAAAAAAAAAAATCATAATGTAGACCTTACATTACAGAGGCCTTTGGAATTAATCAAATTTTTAGTTTTGTAAGGTAAAATGAACAATATAATTCTCACTTTCAATAAAAGCATTAAAATTACATATTTCTTTGAAATTAGCCATGGACAACAAATTCAGAAAATAGCTCAAATGTTTTTTCATTAAACCAATGCACTTACACCAAGACCCAAAGTATAAAGCAATTGTGAAGAAAAAGTTCAATGATTCACATCAAAATAAAAATATGAGCAAAAGAAAAAAATTCAGAACTATGCCCATATTGGTGGAGTGAAGAACAAAGAACATCAAAAAGGGAAATAAAAAATCACAAAAATTCAAAAATTATTCTTGTTCAACATCATCTTCAAATTTTGCATTAAGCTCTATTATCAATGTTGATTTTGCATCACATGCACTTGCAAGGTTGGAAGGTTTAAAACACCCAACCCTTGGATTAGAAGGTCAATTTTTGTTTTTTGTCAAGGTGGTTAGTTTATAATCAATATTGATGAAGTGTATTGAAGACACCAACAATTGAGAAAATCCTTTTTATTTTGATTCGGCTTACTAGAATCCCAAAAGTTTACTAAGCCAACAAAGCTATAGTCAAGAACTTGTGCTCCTCTTCATGCCACTAATATAATGCACACTTGCAACTATCTACATCAACATGATAACAATGAAAGGAATCAAGCTCTTGTACCACAAGTTGGTTTAAAGCTTCTACATTAATTTTCATGATTTCAAACAAATCCTCACATTCATTGTCAAAGCTTTGCACCTATATCTCTTCGTCATACATAGTGGGCATCAAAACCTTGTAACACTAAATCAACAAAGGTAGTAACAATTGTTCATGATATCGAACAATTAATGTGGATGCATTTTCACGACCTAGGTAGTCACCAATTACATACTTTTGAACTTCAAATCTAGCATCAAAGCTAGTATATTGTTTGTTTTTTTTATTATCAACCCCATGCAAAAATGAGAAGAAAGGTTGAAAAATATTTAGCAGTTAGCACCTCATGCAAATTATGAGTTCTTTCAAATTTGTAACCAAAATATTTGCTTCTAGATCAACCATGCTATTAGGGACAACCACATTAACAAGTTCATCTCAAATCTTGCATGTCTTGGTGATGACAAATTGTATATGGGTTTGACTCAAGACATAGCCCATCATGATTGGTGACAAAACTTTCACCATAACTTCACAAATAGCCTAAGGTTTTTGTTGTGCGCTCCTATGTCAACACCTATAACTATTGTTGTCACCACACATACAAAACATAACATGAAAATACCTTGAATGATATATCATGTCCAAACCAAAAATGGTTCTTCCACTTGTAATAAAAACACGAATCCAAACCCAACATTTCCACAAAACAAAAATGCAAAATTAACACTATGCACAAGAACACATAAAACCTTGCATATAATAGTAGAGTGTGCTAAAATATCAAATCACCAAAAATGATTGAAATCAAACAAACAAAAATTATATTCCATTCACAAAATATCCCAAACCTTGTTCACAATTGAACTAATTCAAAATAAAAACCCAAACAATTAAACTAACCTGATTTATCCCTAACTAATAAGGACATAATTAAATAACTAAACTAACACACTTGACATCTAATTGGGAATGAAACATGACTATATAATGCCATTGATTATCAACTATAACACATTACAATGATAATCCAATAAGTCAATGTGTTTTGGAATGCTTGTAACTTGCTAACAACAAGTTGGTGATTGTTGTGTGTTCAAGTGGCTATATATTTTTTCAAGCTTTCAGTTTAATTAGATAACTAGATTTTGAACAATGTAACATGGTGGTGACAACTATTTCAACAAAGGAAGTTTTGTGGCTATTGAATGTGAAACATCATCGATTAGATTATGTTTTATATCATAATCACCAGTATTTCATGAAATGCAAAGCTACTTATATTACTCCAAAAAAATGCCATGAAATGCCTAGACACCTTGTTGAACGAATATGTTGGATTTGAATTTGTTAATGTTAAAACCGTGCTGCATTTTGAATTCATGCTAGTGTAATCTTTTGTTATAACTTGCTAGGGAATTGAAAACTTGATGTCTCTTATTTATCCAACACAAAACTATATCACAGATATTTGATATGTTTAGTTTCTAGGCCATAATTTCATTTTTTTACAAAAAGCTCAATAATAATGTAGCTTCTTGTATTTGAGTTGAAGAATTTGAGCTAGAAATTTGAAGTCAAAAGGTAAAATGACAGGGAAGTTTTATTTTTCAGCTTTATGATGGCATGAATTTGCCCTTCTTTCATTGGGTGGGTATAAGATTTAAATTTGTGAGATATTTATGATGGACACATATTGATGATTCCATCAAGGAAGGTGCATGATTTTTTTTGGCTCCAATTAATGTTGGACGATGGGTGGACTTTTGATCATGTGGTGTCAAGATTAAGATGAAGCATATTAAATGGTATAGACCATACCAAATATTGAAATTTGGTTTTGGTACAAGGCATTTGGTTTTAAGAAAACGGATTAGAATCTATCTTAGAGCTAGAAATGGACAATGAAACATTAGCCTAAATTGGTATGAAGAAGAATATAACATTTAGTACAATTAAATGGTACACACATAGTGAGCATAAAGTTTTATACTCTTGATGTAAGTGTTGCACATACCATTTGTTGAGTAGAAAACCAAGCACATATTGAATTGTTGTATACCTTGAAAAATTGTCACTGGAAATGATATCAACATTGAATTCATTTTTGGAAAATCTTGTTATTCAATAGCAAATGAAACCTTGGGAGGGGGGACCCAAAATATTACAAACATAATTTGCCAAAGATGTTCAACTAGGCACAACATGTTCAAATGTATGATCTCTTGAAGTTTGGTCATCAGACAACATATTCATTAAGAAGCTTTTTAAAGAACACAATATCATGTACCTTAACTTTTACTTCCAATGCCCTTGTCATTTTAATTGGCCCAAGATTTTCACCAACAATCACTAATGTTGTTTTAACTAACACCTATCCATTTGAAATGATGAATCAGTCAAGTGATGTATTAATCCCTGTAAATTTCACCAATTTGCATACAACCTTGCTCTACAACTTTGATTATACATCTAATTTAGTACTTGAGTGTAATGAATGCTTCTAAGGAGTCTTCATTGCTCCTATGAACTCTCTCTTCAGTCTCCATGGTTGGCATAGGGATAAGAGTGATATGAACTTTTCTATTTGTGGATTCCTAATAGATGGTGAAAATCTTGCTTCTTGGAGCTTGTTCACAAGTTGAATATTGAATGGAGTGAAAACATAGTTAAGTAGACTAATTACTGTACTTTTTTGGGTTGAATTATAAGTACTAAAAAATATATCATGAAGTTATCAAACATGTAATTTGGTTGGGTAAAAAGATTGAAATTAATATGGTTATTGATTTTATGTGAAAAAATATGATAAAAACATATTTAATCAAGAGTTAAATAAGATTATTATGAATGAAAGTAGGTGCAAGTAAATGTTTTATCTTATAAAAATAGGTGCAAGTAGATTAAAACGATGTCCAAATTTTTTTTAAAAAAAATGGGAGCCTTAAAATATACCATAGGTTTTGTGAAAACATGTAATTTAGAAAATTTGTTATATTTGGTTTTTGGAAATGAAATAAGTTTAAGACATTTAAATTTTTAATTTTCAAACACATTATTTACACACTTTTATGATGCAATTGCTTTTCATTCTTATGATGTCAATTGAAGCTCCATGGTTTTACATTATGATAGGTGGAATTTTTGAGCTATTTTCATGTTTAAATGTGAAAATCACTACTTTTGAATTAAAGAAGACTACTTTTGAGGTCTATTTGATTATGCTTTCACCCATGGGTCAAAACACCATTCCTTAATAATAGTTATTGAGATCTTACCTATGCTTGCACAATTTAAAAAATCATTTAATGATAGAAACTATTGCTTGTTGTGTATAAGGGTGCATCCACAATAAAATGAACCACACCCAACTCCTTTGTTATTTTCATAAAGGCAAGGACTTGAAATTGGAAACTAAGATGACATGCAACCATTGCACAAAATTTATGGTTTAATCACATATTTGACTTCTACAATATATTCTTATAATAAATTTTAGTTTTTTTGAATTTTACAACTTATCTTTATATTTATCCAAGAATTATTGGAAAGAAAATTACAAATTCTGAGTTTTACAATTCATTTATATATCAATTCCAATAATGATCCAAACCATGTAAAGTCTAATAATTATTCAATCTACATGAGTATGAAAACTTTCCAAACAAATTTAGATTAATTTTGATCATTCTTATGTGACTTACTCAAGGCCTTAGGATTGGTTACAAATGTTTAATTAGTCCCTTTCAACCTTCAAATGTTGATATAATTGATTCATATTTTTATATATCATTCTTGAATGTTTATTACATCACACTATGTAGATTACATGAAAAAAATTAATTCTAAGTGAAGTTAAAAATTGACAAGTGTTTTATTCAAGAGTGGTTACACTTGTAGTGGTTCATTATATTGTAAACTTACCCATGCACAAAGAAAGAATTTGCAACAAATACAAAAGCATGGATCAAATCAATACCAACAATGGAATAGGTCCCATAAAGCAATACTAAAAACCTAATTATGAGCTTAAATGCATTTTTCTATCATATCTTACTTACTTACTTACTTATTTACAATTTAGCGTCATTAAGTGGGCCAAACAGCGCCCGGGCCAGAGTCGAATTGATGTTAAGTCTGATGAAGCAATTCAGATCTAATCGTCTGACATTGCACTAAGAATCTAGCAAGGATGCCTTGCTGCTAACAACTCAGTAATTCAGCCAAAGGTGTGATGGCAGTTAATGGCAATGAACCTCTAAACCTCTCTCGAACATTTTGATAGGTAGGGCAAACCAACAAGAAGTGGTCCTCATCCTCAACCGCACCCAAGTTGCACAATTTGCAGTAACGCTACTGCACCGACACCTTCACTGGCTTGACTTGCCTTCCTAGCTCAATCTGTAGCTTGTGATTCGCACAACGAAAACATGCCAAGCTTCTCCTAAGTTGTGCATTGTCTACCCTAGAGAGGTATTCTTTGTACCCATACTGTGCTGAGCTATTCAACCCCAAATAGGCTCTCACCCTGTTGGAGTCAGCTGCAGCCACTTGATGGTGTACAATGTATTGCCTTTCAGCCAACTGCTCGAGGCGAACACATGGTGGCAACTGATCGCTATCGATGCACAAATTGTACGTCGACAATCGTTCATCTACTTGTGCTAGCCAGCAAGCAGGCAATCGACTCTTTCTACCCCAGCACTTTGGTTCTCGAGTAAAACTTTTCGCCTGGCTGCAAGCAATTGCAGTTGTACATCATAAGTTAGCCTAAGCAAAACCTTGTTATGGATGTGCAAAAAATTTGATAGAAAAATGCATTGCCCTTACACCATTGACTAGCAATGACAATGAAAGAAAGACCATGAATATGTAGAAATTCCTTTTCTTTTGTAGAAAACAACCTATCCAAGCTCCTAAACCATTTTTCTAGCAACTTATTTGCCACATTGCCCACAATTGGGATGCCTAGTGCAACTATCAACTCCCACAATATTTTTTGTTTATTAACATGCATAAATGTGTTGTATTTTTGTTTTAAAAATCTACCTAAAGGTGGAATTTACATTAGTAATAAATGTGTATAAAAATTGAATGGGGCTCACTTGAATTGCCTTCACCATCTCATACATCTATAAAACTTGAATATAAATACCAAGAAAGGTTAACTTGGATTGCCTTCACCAATTTCTCAACACTTTTCTTTCCAAAGCCATCCAATTTTGATAAGACCTTACTAGTCAAAATGTAAAAATCAAAAGGATTAGTCACTAACCCTTCATCTTGAAATTGGTACAGGATAGAGGGACCAAGGCCATGGATCAAACATTTGGCAAAATGTTCAATTTGCACATTCATTCATTGTCAAATCAATGTTAATGTAACTATAGTCTAAAAAGAGAGAGCACCAAGGAAAAAAGAGGGGGAAAAAAACGATAGTGAAGAAATTACTTGGTGAGGATGACGACCTAAACATTTTGAATTGTGACAATTTGTTACATGTTTATTCTTACTTGTAGTCAGTTCCCCACCACACCATGGACACATACTTGGTGGCATCCACAATTGCACACATGCTTGCCTTAGTTCTTTTAAAAACTGTACCACTTGCAAAAATGAACACCAAATGTGAAGGTCTAAGTTGGAGACCTAGAAAGGAAATTGCAAGCAAAGACAACCTTTAGAGTTACAATACTATATCAATCTAAATCATTTCATTCTCATGCAACTATTTAGTGCATTTAATGTTCCTTGTCCTTATTAAACACACAAATGAACACAAATATAGTTGAATCTAAAGCCTAATTAGATGAATAGAAGTAACTAATAAGAAAAGATATGGAATCAATATAGAACTAATAATTTTGAGAAATATTTTTTTCCAGAACCTTGTGTAAGACTTACCATATCGAATGACATCACCAACACGTTGAATCAGAACATGGTCACCTTCACAAATGCCCATTTTTTATTGTCTGCATACACGCCTACAACAAACAAGTACTTAAGGGGGAATTGAACCCCAATCCTTGTAGGGATTTTGTTCACTGCAACTTGACAAAAACTACTTGCACCCAACCCCACATTTATAAATCAAATAATCATAAGCAAATAATTTGAAAGTGCACTTGATGAGCAACAATAGTGTTACCACTATCAATAATCAATAAATGTTGGAAATCTAACAAGCCCAAAGTAGAAGTAAAAGGTAGAATCAACCATTGAAATTTTGCCATGTGGAAACCAAATATTTGCATTGTTATTTGATACAATGTTGGTATGAAACCAACAACATGAAGAATTAATAGCAACCCGCATCTGAGCTACCATACCTTTAACTAGCAGCACATGTCCACTCCAAACTTAATCATGCACCCCATAGCACATCTGGTTGTCCTGTCAATCTTTCATTACTGCATAGAAAGGAAAGGTACCATAATCATAGAAATCTTGGGCATACATCCAAACAACTAAATCGAGGTGAATCATCAAGCGATTACGCAACTTGGTCTTCATGAAAACAAGATTAGAGAATGTGCGTTCATCCTCCATAGAACCCAATACCATGACCATGCAAATTTGACCAACTTAAACCACTTTAAGAAATGGTTATTTAAAATTCTACTAAATCCAAGCCTCCCCCACAAGCGCACAATTGGGTTACAATCATGTGGGGAGGTGCTATTGCACCATTGTAATGGTTTTGCATTGTTAGTTTGAAAAAACAAGATTGTTGGTCAAGTAGAATAAGGTCTATCAATGACCTAGTCATGGTGCTAGGGTTCCCTAATGGTTTAGGGAGTTTAAAATGTGTTAATAGGATTGCCATGTGCTTTGAAACTGTAACCTTTACCTCTAAAGCTAATCAGTATTGGGGATAAATCACACTAATAGCATTCAACAATTCTTGTGTCAGAAATCGCTTTTTAAGTTCTATTATCAAACTTGTAGCAGTTGAAGCACATTGTGCCTTGATAGATTTTTCAACCTTTGCTCAAACCTTTTTGGCCCATAACACCAATGATTAGATTTGTCCAATGGAGCATATACATTTGCGAACTAAATTTAAAGGCGACATATTGAACCTAAGAAATCTAGATTCTGTGTAATGATCAACTAACTCAAAAAAAAAGTGGCGTGGAGGCAGGAACCTAGTCCCAACATCACAATACATGTTGAAAACATCTGCTTCAGCTAGCTTCATAGTAGAAACAAAGTCATAGATTAAAATTTACAACCCTTGCACAAACTTTGATAATCTTTGCACTGTTTCCAGTAAGGGCATGATACATGCAAGACCTAGGAAGGTCTTTACATCACATAGAAGTTCATAATTAGCTTTAGCTATCTATGTAGCCACATTGTCATGAGCCATTTTTACAGGGTGAATGCACATTACACTAGAACACAGTTGGCAATTGAGAGACCAAATGGATAGTCCAAACTTTTTTAAATGCCTTAATAAAATTGGATAGGAAATTTGAACTGTTGGATCTTGTCAAATTCAAAATAATGTTAGCTGTTACAATATGTTTTAAAGTACTTTGTCAACTTTCACAAAGCGAGATTTTTCAAATTTTGTCATTTCCCTTGTGCACGCAAGGACAATGACAAAATTCTTGTGCGTTTACTGTCTTCTGCAAGGCTATTATCTATTTCACATACATTTTCAGGATTTTGATTTCTTGAGTGTTTTGGTGACAAAGTGATAATTGATTTTGCTTAAGTAAAAATAAGTTTCAAGAAAATGATTACTATAGCTTTGAGCAAGGATCGTAAGAGTTCCGAGATTTTGACTAAGTTGCCATGACCTAAATAGTCTAGCAGTACCAAGTTTGGGAGTATAAGGTCTGAACCCTATTTGAAAAAAATAAAGCAAGAACATGACACTCTTAGAAGCAATAGGTCTTCTAGTTTCATTGCTCCTTTACACATGAGCATTCTCGTATTAGGTGATGGTGGTCCTATGAATCATAAAGTGTTTGTAGAACACTATGATCTTTGTTTAGAAGGTTTGAGTCCAAAATGCATTAGGATTCCTAAATATATCATTATGGAAGAAGTGTACAAGTATTTTGGACTTGTGCATAACAAGAATGGGTATAGTTATGTTTTTAATGAAAATCCTGAAATGATAGCCAAGATGGAAGGGTTATGGATGGTGATTCACCAAAAACCACATGTTCATGCTTCAAGGATCATTTCTTTAGGTATGGCAAGAAGCATTATGACAGAGTTAAAAGGGAAGAAGATGAACTGGGCAATGTACACTGAGTGGACAAATTAGGAATAACAACAGCAAAAAAATTCAATTGTTGAACTTCTAAGTGATGAGGAAAAGGATGGCAAACAAAAGAGAAGATGAAATCTTGGGTGGAAGTGGTAGTTGTGTGAACATTGCACTTGAAGAAATCATGCAATATGTGGAGTTTATAGAGAAGTTCTTGTTAGAAGTGGAGGAACAAGAGTGCATCAATAAGCAAATCAAACAAAACATTATGTTTACAAATGTGAAAGCTCACAACACGATGGAGGATCACAACAACAACTTCAAGGAAGAAATGAAGAGGCTTGTCATGTTGATGCAACTAAAGAACAAATCTGATAACCCAGTAGCTTTTAATGTTTTGAGATAGAAAGTGCAAGTTCAACATCATTCTATTGTTTAGCAAATGAAAGGGTGGTAGAGTACGAAAGAGTATTTAGGGACATAGAGGCTCAGGGAAGCAAGTTGTTTGATTTGGAACAAAAGATCACTTCTTATAAGTGAAACTAGGATGGAGCAAAAGATTTTTTGCAAAAGTTTGAACAAGGTCAATTAAGTCATCATAGTGGCAATCTTATGCCATTACCTTTGATTCTTGTTGAGTGTAATGAAGTGGGGTTCAAGGAGTGTATTATGATCGAACAGTGCCCATACTGCAGGTTGGGGTTTTTTCCTATGTGGGTAGGAAAGCTTGCTTCTTGCAAGCATTTCTACCATTGTTGGTGTGCGCTTCTACATTTTAGCATTTCATCAAAGTGCATTCACCCGACTTGTGAAAAGGAAATGCACGAAAGTTGGTGAAGTTGTGTCAGGATTGCAAAACCTAGGACAATCATGGTCACAGAACCAATTTTGAAAACCTCAAGGCCAAAGATTCCAAGACATTTCGATCCATCTCCCAAGGGTATAGTTCATTTATTTTCACTTGCACATGAACTTGATTGAAGTTTTTGAATTTTCATAAGTCCTTGAGGTTGTAATGTAAATTATCTTGTTAAAGTCCACAAAAATGTGATCTTTGTAAGTTGATCAAAAAAATTGTAGTAAATATAAATGCCTTATATTTTGAGGTAGTCTTAAGGTTTGAGTTTTCTGTTAGTGTGGATAGGAGTCTAGTGTGTTTCACAAATCAAGGTTCATGTGTGTGTAAGAGTCCAACAATTTTGCAAATATAGTTTAGTGCACCCATCAGTCCATTCAGTTCCACTAGTATGAGTATCAAGTGGTTAGAAGTCAATATGAGCTCTTAAAATGTAGTTAAGGTGTGCACATTTGTCCATTAGGTTTCATTGAAATAGTTCATGAACTTACACAAGTCCATTGAGCTTTATAAGAATATTGCAACTTGTGCATCAGAGTCACTTTTCTCCACAGTTGCTTATGATTCCACATGAATCCATGAAGCTCACATAGAAGCAAGTCACTTGTGAACATTCAATGGACATTGAGCTCCATGTGTATACATGAAATCCATTAACTTCCATAATTTTAGTGTATAGTTCCACAACAATGCATGAAGATCTATAGAAATACAAGTAATGTGCATATTCAATCCATTGAAGTCCAATGTGTGAGTATGCAAGTCCATTGATTTCCACAAATTGTATCTCATAGCAAGAACTCTGCACAATAGTCTATATAAGTCTTTGATAGTGTAAATAAGTCCTTGGCAGTGTATATAAAGTCTTAGCAATCTATATTAATTCCAAGTTGCAATGTATTGCATGCACAATCCAAAATACTAAACTTTCACTTGAACAACTTAAATGTACGATGTCAAAATAATATCAGGTTCAATTTTTGTTTTGCACACAAAGTAATGCTTTAATTGTGTGTTCATGGATTTGTGCAAGGTGGCCTAGTATGCCAAAGTGGGCATTTTTTTGTTTTTCAGAAACTTAGCCCTCAATTGCGAAATGCCCATCAATCTTGAATACCAGCAATCAAGATGTTAGTCCAAGTGTTGGCAACCTTTAGCTACATGCAACTTTGGCAACTAAAAAAATTGGAGAAGTTTGTAGCCCCAACAAAACTATTGCATCCCCTTCTCCTCATCCAAAATCTGAACTAGTTATTGTTACTAATGAGTCCATTTGTAAAAGTTGAACCTCTCAAATCAGGAAATTGCCAATGAAAGCAATGATGATGAAGATGCTGAAAGGGAAAGTTTTGACAAGCTTGGAGTGGATCAAGATGAAGAACATGAGGAGCAAGAAGAAAATGATGGTTTTAAGAAACCCCATGTAAGAAAATTCAAAGGTTGTAAGTCCAAGAAGGGCATGAAGCCTAAACAATCACTGTTGAAGAAGAATGCAAGTAAAAAAAAGTGAAACTAGTGGCCGATAAGGTCAATGTTGCAACCACCATTCGACATGCAACCTTGGCCACAAAGAATACTTCCCGCCAATGTGGGGGCAAGAAAATTTGATCCCATTGACACGGTTCTTTTTTTTTGGATGTTCAATCAACATGGCAACAAAAAGTATGTTATAAGATGTTCTTGTACATTAAGTCTTGATAGTTTATACTATACTAGAGGATGGTTGAAGGCTTTCATTGTGTCTAGTGTATGAACCATTTATTTAGATAGATGTCTAGTTGATGATGTAATATTTTCACAATTTTTGGAATGTGAGTTAAAACAAAAAATGGGATTTTGCAATTGAGTTCATTAAGTCAATTTATATGGATTGCAAACAATTGACCCCAATTTTTATTGTTTCAAGTTCATGTGTGTCTTGTTATGTTACTTTTTGAATTTTGTTTGCCTATATTTGTTGGATTGATTATTTGATGTGTGTTGTTGTGTTTGGCTTGTTTTTTTTTTTCTTTTTTGGTATCTTTGAAAACTTAGATTTTAAAGCTAGAGTCAAATTCTATAATTTGAGCTTTAGGTCAAGTTTAAATTCCCTAAATCTACAATGCCTTTTATATCATTTTGAGCTACAAAATCAAACCTTTTCAAGATGCATCTTGAATGTCATGTGTGGATTTTGTTCTTTTGGGATCATATGAGTTGTTGTTATGAAGTACTTAGTATTAAACAAATGTTGAAAGATTATAGCCACAAGTAGCTTGATCATGGGTATGTTACATCCTACATTCACATCCTTTAAATTTATCTTATCTTTCAAAGACTTTTGTCTTTTGCCATTTGATGATTCTATAACTTTCCTAATCATGAGAATTATGGGATTTTCGTAAATGATGCAGATTTCTTCTAGTGTTTATATTTTGTTTTGAGAATTTGTAGCTCAATGTAGTCCAATGACCTATGGGCTTTATTAATATGTGCAATTGTATGCAAATGGACAAATTGTGTACCAACAATACTAAATGAGATTGGGGTTGAAGCTTTAGTCTACTCAATTGCTAAAAATTTAAATGTCATGGACAATGAAACTAATATTTAAATTTGTCACAGGAAATTTGTCAATTAGATTTGTGCAAGAACATTCTACAAGTTAATGTGTGGGAATAAACAAGTTGTTTGAATTTGTAGATGTATTGTATAGAAGTCAAATTGGACTACCATATTGTACATCAACCTTGTAATCAATGTGTTGCGCACAAATAGGTTTGTTTCACAATTTCCTACATACACTATATCCATATTTCTTGCTTGCAAATACACTAGGTGAATAATTAGTTTTAGAGTTTCCCTTGCGTTGGGAATTTGAATTGATTATTATGTGTTTGTGCATACGATTTCATCTTGTAGGTGGTGCAAGCTATTTTGTGGGAATTTTATGCTAGTGTTCTCAATGCTGGTGTAAAACATGGCATATTGGTGTTTTAAAAGCTTTGGCCCTAGGGGCATCTATTATTTTTGTAAGTGCATATAGGTATGAACCTTCATGTATAGTTGCCAACAATCTATTGAACCCTAGGCCAAAACTATGTAGAGCAAGTTTTGCCATTAATTATATAGTCCTAAACATTGAAGGTTGTCAAGTTGATTGTTGCACAATACAATGCTAGCCAACTTATCACACAACGTGAAGTATTTAGATACTCATCTTTTCTTTTTTTGCAAAATGGATGTTCATGGTGAACATGTTTATCAAATGTCTAACTTTTAGACACTTTCAATGGCATTAATTTATAAATTTTCATTTGAGGGTAATGAAAAGATTATGAATGTTTCAAGGATCACAAAGTATATTTTGGATTTTAAAAAATAAAATCACAATTGGTTAAATAATGTTTAGTTGTGACAAGATTTTTTTTGGTTTCTAACAAGTGGTGAATAGGGGGATTTGGAAGATTTTTCATGAATGGGCTTTTGGCTTTAACATTGCATCCAAGATGATGTGTCCACCACCAATCTCACATCAGGGCATGAGTTTACTACAACTATTAGAACATAACAAGTTGCTACTTAAGAAGCTGAGCATGCCAAATAACTTGTAGTAAAAAAGACAAAATAAGACAAGCACATTACTATCATTTGTGCATAGGTATTTCTATTCTTTTAAATGCATGTAGTGCTTGCTTTTTGATAATCAACTTTATGGCATGCAATGTTAGTGTCGCAACCCTAGCTTGGGCTCGCGACCATGGCAAAGGGAATTGCAAGGGTGCGGGCCAAAGGGAAGCCCGAGAGTTAAGCCAAAAGGAAGCCCAGGAGCTAAGGCAAAGGGAAGCCCGGGAGTTAAGCCAAAAGGAAGCCCGGGAGTCACATCACATACTCCCGGGAGTGCAAGAAAGTGCTAGGGAGTGTGAGGGAGTGAACACTCACACTCCCAAGGCAACTCCCACTTGGGGAGATGGAGTCCCGGTGGACTCCCAAAACTTCAGAGAGCAATTGCAGGGGTCAAACCTCAATGGATTGTGGCGTTCTTTATATCATTGGAAAGATCTTGAAGCGTAGATATCTAAAACGGGCTCGCATTGTTCCTTTGGACATCTAAAACACAAGTTATGGCCAAAAGAAGGGTCGGGAGTCGAATTCCCGGGAGTCTGCCAGTTTTGACTCCCGACCACTAAAAGTCGGGAATCGACCCGAAATACTTGGCTGCAGAGGACGTGCGACATACCGTTGGAAAGGTCTCGACGAGATCTACAACTTTGCTTCAGACCGCATCGCGATCCGAGGTCTGCTCGCAAAGTTATGGGGCTCCAAAGTCGCAGGAGTCCCATTTGGCGCGATTTCGGGACTCCCTTTCGGGAGTCCCAGGAAAAATAGCCATTTGGATGTGGGCTCCTTGGAGAGTCACATAGTATACTATAAGGGGGAAGTGGTTGGCTTCCCCAAGGGGGGGAAGATGCTGGCTTCCCCACCAAGGGAGTGAGGTGGTGGCTTACTCCCGAGCCCGGAGTGTG
>Ga0209611_10005812_pt1 | contig 20496 bp, 8 predicted proteins | sample S1TSphgellanicum_3_FD_187693 | JGI IMG/M metagenome (GOLD analysis project Ga0209611, IMG submission 187693) | Host-associated microbial communities from peat moss isolated from Minnesota, USA - S1T2_Fc - Sphagnum magellanicum MG (SPAdes) (version 2) | ecosystem: Host-associated > Plants > Peat...
AAAAAACACCCAGTAAGAAAAGCGAAACAAAACTTCTCGTTGGGGTTAATGAATTCAAAGGGGTGGTAATGGAAAAGGGTCTTGTGGAAGGTGTCAAAGAAAGAGAAAGAGAGAGAGAGTGGGTTCATGAGCGAGTCAATGAAAAACGAACCTTGATCACCATGGGGCAGGTGGTGCTGGGTTGTCCAGCAGGTTTGGATGGTGACCTTTCTACCCCCAACCTCCCTTCGCTTGGGTGTCACCACTCATGAGTATCATCATCATCATCATCACACACACACACACACATCCCTTTCTCAGTAACTTGGAGAGAAAGGACAAGAAACCTTCCAACACATGAGAGAGAGAGAGAGAGATGTCATCACAATCTCACTTGTCTTTCCCACCAACTCTCATTTTAGAAGAATCTCATCATAATCACCTTTCATCACCATCACCACCTGAGGAGACCTAACTTACCTCTTCTCCTTCTTCTTTTTTTGTTTTTTTGTTGTTATTGTTTTTTACAATCTAACAACTCTTTGCCTCCTGGTTTAGCCAAGTGTTATTTCCCTCACAACCCACCCACCACTGTACTCATTTATGCTAAAACTCAATGAAGTTAGACCCCCCTTACCCCCTTGCAAACAATCACAATGTCACTTTCTTTCCCACCAACCCTCACTTTAGAAGATCATAATCACCTCCAGCAACATCACCTTAGGATGAGAATTTCTTGAGGAAACTTTTTTTTCCCTGGGGCCAACTACAAGGGTGCTGGTTTAGACCAGTGTTGGCCAGTTATCGATTTTTTTCATAATTTATTGCTGGGTAGGGTTTTTTTTGTAATTATTATTTATTTAAATCATTTAAAATTGGGTGCCAGTTAGGTTATCAATATTAATATCAAAAAACATTAAGTGCCAATAAGGGTATCAATATTTTGGGTAATAGCCATCAATTATGCATAAGGGTAGATTCTCAGATATCCAGTCAATAACCCTTGGTTATCATTCCAGTTATTAGCCCATTATAGCATTATTTTTACAAAGTCTTAAGAATTTTTTTTACAAATTCTGTTTTTGGTTCTATCATAAAATTGTAGTGTGTTTTGAGATCGATAACCTACCTGGATGATAACTAGGTCATCCAGGTAGGTTCTGGGTAGGTTTTTAGATTTTGAAATTTCAATGCTAATCAGTCAGGTTATTAACCAGATATCAAAAAATCAATAACCAGCTTGTAGGTTATCAAATAACCAGATTGATTACTGGGTTGATAACCAGGTCAAAACTCAATAACTCGCCGACACCGGTCTAGACTAGTGATGGTGGTTCTTTGAAATTTCAAAGAACCACTATTCCAGTTTTTTAAATATTCCAAAATCAGAGCACCACTGGTTCTTATTCTTTGAAAAAAAATAAAAATTAGAATCAGACAACCACTGGTTCTGGTTAGTTCAAAAACCTTAAAGAACCGGTGCTTTTCACAAAAGAACCGACAAAGAACCGACAAAGAACCAATGGTTCTCTGGCTGGTTCTTTGAATTTTCTACACATTTGAGAATCATGATTATATATCAAAACAGGTTCTTTGAATATTTTGAAGAAACAATAGGTAAGTGAGTATATACTTGGGTTGAATACATCAAAAAAATTCAGATTTACATACTCATGAGTATTTGTTTTATTAGGGCATATTGATTTTAGGAAAACAATTTATAATAACAATATACCTTATCAATACCCAAAGAATGTATCCAGATAAAAGATATACTTGCATAAGATTACTACTAACCTTCTTCTTTATCCTCCCTATCAACTAACATCCCATGCTGATCTTTACTTACGTACCTTCATACCACCTATGTGCACTTACTTATTTGCTTAGCCTTCCTGAGTATGATCACCACTTTTTCTACATCTTCTTATGGACAATCACCACTTTGGCTTAAAAAAACAAAATTTCTTCAAAAAAAACATTGATCCTCGCAGGAGATTTTGCAACCCCAATTTTGCATTTGCCTAACATGCGCCTTGAATGCTGCTCATATTCTTCATTAAATCAAGCCTTGTCAAAATAAGATCCTGCAAATCTATCTTCTGAACTGATCCCCACTTTCGTGAAAGGGGTACCCAAATTAGCTCAATTTATGACTAAATACAACTAAAAAAACACTCAAATTGGGGATGAAACTGGGATTATAGGGTCAAACTAGGGCCCAAAGACAGGGTGACTTTGCAGATAACTTTGTTGACTTTGCGTGCAACTTTGAAAGTTGGAAAAGGTGATGATGGGCCATGGAATTGACTCCTTGAAGTGCAGACACATTTATTATGGGCTTGAAAGTGGAGATGGGTATGTGAGTTACAGACTCCACTAGTTCTGATGCTGACAAGTTAGCAGCCAATGGAATCTGGGGAGGAAGAGATTTGGTACAGTAAGTTTGTGTACAAAAAGGTCTGGAACCAGGATATGCATCACATAGAGGCAGGCAAGCAGACAGGCAAGCAAGCATCCAAAAAGGCTTTGGCCAAGACCCATAGTTGAGAGCATAAGCCAATTGCCCCACCTCTGAAGAAGCAGCAGCTCCTCGATATCAACCTCAAGCAAATTTTGTGAAAATAACCCAACAAATGTGATTCGTAATTTGCACTTTGAAGACTGAGCATGACATTGTTGTCTGCCATGATTTTGTAGGCATTGTTAGCAGACATGATGCAGAGTGTGCTGTAGCACGAAGAGCTCAACTACAGCTCAAATCTACATCACATCAGTGCTTTTTCTAGGAGTTCTTTCATGTGCTCTAAGTGGCCATCATCCATAGCTTCAACATGTTGAGAAAAATGGCAATCCTCCCTGGGAAGATTTAGTCAAATCTGGCTACAAACTAGATATGAAGTACAAATCTTTAATTAACTTTCTACATTATATATGGCTATGCACTGAACACCAAATAAAGAAATCTAGCAATTTTTACTATATTTTTTCTCCCTTCTAGTGCTTGATTGAAACCAGTGTTGTGTGGGTACGTATATATTTCACCTAGATATACCCATTGGTATGGATAGGGTATGTTAATTATTCTAACTTATTGAAGCACATACCCATGGGATCAATAAATATAAAATCATAACCTATTCATAGCCCTGGAGATATGTAAGAAATATCTATACTCAAAGTCAGAAATGTTTTGGCATCCATTTATGTGAAAACAACTAGGGTAAGTATAACTCATTCCCTAAACTTTGTTAGTTTTATTAATTAGATGGGGTGCCTCTCAAAAACAAAAAAAAATTGTTTGCAATGAGTCATTTAGATTGGCCCATCACAAAAAAAAAAAATTTAAATTAAATTGAAGCTCTAGAAGAGCCTCCAAATAGAAGTTTCTATGTGAAGATTCCCCTTTGGCCCATCCATGTAGGTGAGAAAGGGAGAACTTTGAGCATATCATAAGAGATGAAATTGAGATGTCAAAAGAAGATAAGGACAACCCAAGCCTATATGTTTGTGTATATTTATAGTCAAGGATGAATCAAACATTTGATTCTTGCATTTTGACATTGGATCATTTGGTTGTTAAAGGTTGTTTAATTTTTTTTCAAAATATGGACTCTTTCTTTTTTTTCTTTTAAAAAACAAAGAATGCATACTCATTTTTTACCCCAAAATGGGGTATATGATAGGGTACCTAGACCTTACCAATTTATCCAAAAAAATTAATTTTTCTATACATGGATATCTAATGGAGACTTTTGAATGTTGATATACCCTTGGTTGATGGGTAACAAAAAATTTATATATATCCTTAGCCCAGGATATATCAAAAACAACATTCTCACACAACAACATTGATTAAAACCCTCCAAAAGATTCATTTTGATTTTGATTTTTTAATTGTGTTTTTTCTTTTCGAAACCATATAAATTTTATGACGTATATAAAATGTCATCATAAAATTTCATATGGTTTCATAATGTACTTTGAACAAATGAATGTGTTGAACTACCCACAAGTATGATGGGTCTCTACTCACCCTAATTAAGTCATTCTTATGGATGACTTTGATACTTATACAATCAGTTAGATTCTACCAATAGGCATTCATCCATTCCACATTACCAGCTTGGGTGATTGACCCTTGGGTTGGGTGTTCTGGATGTTAGCTGGGATGAGCTATCACACACTCCACAAGTTGCATATTAGGTGTGTGTTAACTTAAGGAACAAAATCAACCATAGCTTGAATCCACCTACTTTTTAAGTAAGTGGGTTCAAATCTTCTTTGCTACACAAATACATTTGTCCACTCAGAAATCCCATTGCCTTGTCAGTGAAGGAAGCAGCAAACATTACACAAAAACAAAATCTTGGGTCACACCATCCATGTGTGGGACTAATGCCAACCAACCAACCGACATTCTTGTAAATTTGATTTTTTGTTTTCTTCTTTCCTCTTCACATTCATCCTTCCAAGTGTCTAGATATCCCTCTAGTACCCTACCGAGAGTGAAATATAATTTGAGTTTCAAAGATCCATACCAATTGAAGTGAAGAAAACGAATAAATGTGTGATCATAATGGCGACATTTCCAATGGGTAGCTCAGGTCTAAGACTAGTATGCTATGGAAAAGAAAAACTTTTTGTCAAGGCACATTTGACATGACTAGTCAATTGCTTCAATTTGACGGTATTTTCATCCAACTCACACAATTCATCTACACCCCAAATTACCAAATAACAAAATAAACTTGTTTTCATTAAAGTATACTTATTTTGGAATTATTCTAAAGTATTGACTCAATTTATTTGGCTTAACATTAGCCATTTTCAAAAAAAGTGTGGAAGTCATAAATTACAAAGAAAAATTATTATCCTTTGAAAACATATAGCCTTTCAGCATATTTACAAGCAACCCAATGACTGAATTGGAAATATCAAATCATCCTTACCAAGTTACTTTCTTTTTCACTATGATTTCATTATGAAATTTGTCCCCTATCAATATTGACCTCTTGTCCATGTTGCCTATCTATGGTGTACATGTTGAATTTCATTTTACTGAAAAGTATGTATCCTACATTAAAAATAAACCCAAATTTTGCTACATTCCCAAATGAGCAAAAAGCTACAAAGATGAATTAAAAGCATGGAAATACCTTGAGTGGTGGTAGGGTGAAGAGAATTTACATGATCACCCTTGATCCATGGAACTTGGGCTCAAAGTTCTTTCAATTCCTACTCATCCTTGTTTGAATGGTTGAATTATTGAAATGAATTGTAAACTCAACCAAATTATCAATCTTGGATCAAATACATATACTAAGTGTAATCTAAAATAGCTAGACACATGTTGGAAACTGTGAAAAGAAAACAATACAATTCTTTTTGCATTGTTATATTCAACCCTTATCCTTTTGATTCCATCAATGTATGCATAGAATGTTTATAAAAATGAAACATAAATAGTAAAAGCTTTCATTGCACATGTGTTAGCTTGAAGTTCTTAGCCTCATCACGATGCAAGGGAATGCATATCATTACAAAAATTGATGGAATCAAAAGTGTGCCTTTGTTCCTTATGGCTCAAGAGGAGGATTACAAACTTCAAAGCAAATTAACTTTTGACATGCCAAAACTTAAGTCCATGTGGCAATGTGTCATATCATTTGGCATGTTAAGTTTACAAGATCAGTTTTAGATTTAGACCTTCATTCTTTTTTATCCATGTTTTCAAGAAACCATAACAACATCAGAAAAAAAATTTTACAATTATGATATTATGATGAAAGCTTATTCCATTTGTTGAAAATAACTTTCAAATCTACAAGTAGAAAACTAGAACCCAAATGCCTCAAGAAGGGTTAGTATGTCTTATAGACCCTACCAATAACTAATGATAAATTAGACATAGGTAAGGGTGGTGAGTCCACAACAAAAGCAAGCAAAAGAAAAGCCATTTCAAATCACTGTTAGTCCATTTTATTGACAAAGGATGCTTACATTTTTGGAAATGCAATAGAATTAGTTGCAATATATTTAAATTTAAAACTTAAATATAACTTGTGGGTGATCACAAGTTGCAATGAACCAAAAACAACATTTGAAAACATCACCAAAAATCCATTTCCTTTGTATTTTTCTAAGCATGAGATGAAGTAATAAAACAGCAATAATTCATCAATTTCAATCATTTTTATTCATTTATCATTAACCCCCCCCCCCTAAAAATATTTTTTTTATACATGTGTGCATAAACTCAACATAAAATGAATATTTTTCCATATAATTGATATGGAAATTTTTTTAAACCCATGTTTTTAACACTAATAAGGAAAAAAAGTTCATTAAAAATAACTTAAAATTGACATGCTTCAAAAACATTTCAACTTGATTTTATTCATATATTATCTAATTAAAATTGAGTCCTTAATAATCATAATATCAATCATTGGATCATTTCAAAGTCTATATAAATTTATTATCCTAAGTGAAAGTTCATGAGTTTCACTTTAAAAGTCCATAGAACTTTCACTTTTGTAAGTTATGCATAACAACCACTTACAACATATATTTACCCAAGTTAATAATGTCAAATTAAATGTCTATGAAAAAAATAAAATAATAAAATAAAAATTAACCGTTACATTTATTCTCACCTCATAAAAATTACCATTGCAACATGAGAAGTGCTCCACCATAGCTTACATTCACCTTTGATAGAATATCCATGGTTTTCATACGTGTTGTGATTGATCAAAGTGATTTTGCTCAATTATGGCAAGTTTTTGAGAAAGGAAAAATTTATAATAACCCACCAAATATGAGTTAGTTGGGTTGATTATCCAAAAGCTTATAAACTTACCTTTCATTGGGTACATTAACTCAAATTTCTACCTAAAAATAAATTCATGTTTAAGAATGAAACAAAATAAACAATTCACATATGTATGTTTTCAAATCAATATATCTTTTATTAAATCAAAATACAATATCATCCATTTGCTAAATTTTGACATCTGTTTAAAATCTTGTTTCATCCATGTTGTCAATTACATTCCAATTCCCCCCTCCTTTTCCTTATGGAGGTCACTTTCATTTAATTCCGAACAATGTGCAAAAAACATAAGATGTAACTTATTGAAATAATAATAATAATTATAATTTAATATAAAAAATTGTTTATGATTTTTTATATATATTTCTAAATATCCCTAAAATATATCTTTTTTTCATAGCATGTCAAAAAATTACCCTTTTATGTTAGGTGTTTCATAAAACATCCAAAGAGTGGCCCCCAAGTCCCTCTCTCACCATTGTCTTGGTTTCCCTTATGAACATATGATTCCCAGTAGTTCATCATTGGTTATCCCTTGTTTCCAAATTACATTATGCCTTTTCATATTCACATAAGGGAAAGGGAAGCTTAGGTAGTCAGGCTTGAATGAGGTAGGTTTAAATGGCACAGATAGACAAACACAACTATTATTATACAAATTCAAATTCAAATTATTGCTCAAATCAAAAATATTCAAAATCCATGCAATGTCTTTACATTTAAAATCAAATGGATTATAGAATCCAATGCTAATAAAAAATTTGAAAATATTTAAATGTAGTTATAAAATTAAATTCACATGAAATTACATAAACTAATTATGTAATTAGACATGTGAATTTAATCTCATTACAAAAATATAAACTTACATAACTATTTCATTTGCTTTTTAATTGGTTTCTAAGCACAAACATCCAAATGAGGTTTACAAAGTGGATCAGGAAATGTTTTTTTTGTGGTAGTAGACATTATCATGTAGACAAGAATAGTATGGTGTAGAAGAAAGGGGATACTTACCATAATGGGTGGTATGGTCCCCATGGATATACCATCCTTGATGACCATGTGATGGTTTTCCTATAGGTCTTGTATACTGTTAATGTTTGCAATTTCCTTTTCAAACTAGAAATTGGATTGAAAGGATTTGATGGTCCATCATTGAAGGTCTATTTCCTCCTCCATGGGGATGATGTCCTTCTTGATGACCCTTCTTCTTGGAGGACCTGATGGTGATCTTTGACCTAAAAGGACCAAATGGTGGTTCCCAGTTGGAAAACTAGATGGTCATCCAGTTTTTGAAGAATTAAAAAACTGCCAGATTTCATCAAAAGGTTCCAGCAGGTAGTCAAATTATAGAAGGAAGCTTGATGATAAACATTTTATTTTCATATCTAGTTTACAGCCAAATTTGGCTAAATCTTCTTATGGATGAATACGACTTCGGCTACATCACACAGTTGAGAAAAATACTGGGCGTATAGTAGTAGTGTGTCAATATAGATGTATTGTGACTACTAGTAGTCCCTTAATACCCAGAATATTACAATGTTTATTAATTGCTAGTGATCACAAGGTATTCCTATATTTGTGGTAATGGATAATTATATTGGGTTAGTACCAGTGTTGGGCATGTACCTGGTTTGGCAGGTTAGAATCGCATGTTCCACCAGTTCCAGTTAGTAAAAATTGAATTGGAATCAAGTCTGATTTTTGGAACCAGTTTTAGAATTGGAATCAAAACTAGATTATTCTAAGAACTAGACTCTGAACCAGATTCCCAGTTGTATTTATGTGCAAATTTAAAACTAGAACCAGAACTAATTGTTGTTTGCCATAGATTAAAACCTCTTAACTGCATGGCTCAGTTTGCAACAAGTCTTGGGGAGACTTAGGTCTGGGCATCATCCATCATTGAGGAAAGGCAATGACTAATGACAATCTTGTAACTGGTGATTTGCTTTGTCCACGTAGTTGACAAAATTGGAGTGGAAATTGTACAAATGTTCCTCAAGTACCCGCAATGTAATAAGAGAAGTTGTTCCTCCTCTTCATCCACACAAGATCCATCATATAAGTTGGAAAAGATCATGGAACAAAACATTGCCTAGTGTATCTTCCTGTTGTGTGTAGTATTGGGAAAGCATTTGCATATGCACAGATGCTACCCTGCGGGTTGGCAACACCCTATGAAGCCTCCCGTTATTGTTTGATCCAAGCTGTTGTAAAGCGCTAGATAACGGGCTGCCCGGGTGCCCCGTTATCTGACCTCAGAGAAAAGTGAACTCCCCAGTAACACAGGAGAACGATAATTGGTGGAATGTGCCAGAATCCACTGGCTACATAATTCACAATTGGAGCCAATTCTGCATGATCAATTAGTCGTTTACAATGAGTAATATGACCCTCTTGCGGTCATCTTGAAATCTATTGCATTTGCACAGCTGGCAACTTCAGCAAATTTGGGTGCCTTGGAGTTGGGTGAACGAACACCTACAAAAGTACCACGGTAAAAAAAATAATTACAATTTTTTTTCTAAACATTATAATATTAGCTTCTAGGACACAAAATCAGTTAGCCCAAGTCCAAATATAGCCACTAGAAGGCCTCACTCAAGAAGGTTACAGTACTAGTGGACATGCTGGTTTACCATGACCCCTTAGCTCCCCTCCAAGAATCTACCTTGTACTAACTTGCTGTAATTTCCAGCTTCATAAAACTGTACAATCTACTTTCAGCTGTGTACTGCCCGATAGAGATGAAAATTGTTTTTGGTCTCCTATGTCTATAGGCTACAAGTCCTTGTGTTTTTTTTACCAATTTTTCAATGTAGTATCATTAATTAACAAGCATCCCAATAAAGATTAACTGGTGAAAACTGCCCTCAAACTTAAATCTTAGTGAAAATATGATAAAATTTTCTCCAAATTTTTTTTCTTTTGAAAAGTTGGAGAAGTTCTTCTTTTAAAAAATGCAACAAATTTGTGACAAAATATTCGTATTTCACTTTTTCTGTTGTCAAGATGCAAAAGTTCGCCATCAAAAACAAAAAAAACTCACTGGTTCTAGCCATACTTACTATCAACTCTCGAGAATTCAAAGGTAAGGAAGATTGGATTATTTTGTTAAAAAACATGCACCAGATGTAATGCAAACCTTTCATGTCACTTCACAATGCATGTTGTGTCAAGGATGTCCAAATCACAATGCATGTCTAAAAGGCTTTTCTGCTGAGCCATGGTCATTGGTGTGGTGGATTGAACTCAGAACAAGTAACCACCAGGTGAGGGAGAGGGGTCCTAGACTCTAGGACACTGTCAAGGACCTATATCTCACCATTTTCCTCAGGTCTTGTCAATGCACAGTCCTTGCACAGTACATCCATGCACTGCACCCAACAGATGGACCTTACTAGATCTTGGCTACCAAGCCTTAGTTGTAATGTGAATCACCCTTGCTGGATTTTACATACTGAGGTTTTTTAATGCAAAACCTTAAACACCCCCTTATCAAGCTCTATCCGGCGCACTGTCCAGGCAATTGTGCAATCAACGCCTGTCTTGTTCTTTGCAGACTTGACTGATGTTCTGCGAAAGAAGAAAATGAATAAAAAAGAAAAACCTTACTACCGTAGATGTTGGAATGTAAGGTAGACTTTATAAGATCTTTAAAAACAACCCATTTTTATTTTATTTAAAGAACACAAGTGGGCATTTCAAAAAAAACATAACAAACAAGGGCACTACGTGTTGTTTGAAGCCCAGCCTTCATGGAGGAAATTTTTTTAGTGCAGTAAGGCACCATCCACCCACACCACAAAACTTCAACAAGCTCTTTAGTCTTTACATCTGGCAGAAGTAAGCAACAGTAGAAGAACACGTGTTAATCACCCAACACATAAATTGGTGAAAAGCAAGTTTGCAATGAAGTAAAAGGTATACACCATATTTTGTCACACACAATATATGAACTGCACAAAGGCATAATGAAATTGCAAGCAATCGATGGTGTAGGCAAGTGTCATCATGTGATAGTAATGATTTTTTTGGTGGCCAATTTTCTCTTTTAGTAGATTGTTTTGAGATAAACTTAGAATTTTCAAATTTTACAGTGTAAAATGTGTCTTTCCGACAAAAGTTCATCTCGTTTGTGATATCAAATAATCATTAAAAACATTGTGTAAGTAGTACACAATCATGGTTTTTCCTTTGCACATCGTTTAAGTAACTTCCCTAGTAAGGAACCCCAAAAAGATATTGCAATAATTTGTAACACAGTTGAATGGACTGTAAACTTTTTTTCGGATTCTTTGCTATATCTAGCCAACTTAGAGGAGTTATGGCGGAGCTGCTCACCAAGTTGAAGTCTAGAAATTTTCTTTACTTTTTTTTTCAAAAATGGTGGAAAAATCTCTCAAAAACATCATTTTTTTTGTCATAAGAAAAAAAATATTCCCAAAAATATTTTTTAAAATGTACACAACATGCTTTTTTCAATGTATTTTGTAGCAAAAAAATTCATCATTTTGGTGCAGGTTTTTTTTAAAAAAATTGATGATGATGCTCAAGTGGCAATAGTCCATAAGTAAATTTAGCCGAATTTGGTGATATTCAAAATATGAAAGTATGAAATCTGAAGCACCCTTTCACATTGTAGGCAATTGTGACAATTTGTTCATTATTTTGTGAATTTTTTCCAAAAAAAGGGAATTTGAAACAGAAACTTCTTTTTGGAAGATATTTTTCACAAAATTGCGAAAATTCGCCACAAAAACAAACACTGCTTTGGTGAAATCAGATAATTGAAAAGAAAAACACTTTGTGATAGTACCAGCTTTTTTTCCCTGGAGAACTGGGACAAAATTTTGCCCACCATTGGGAAGCACAACCAGCACAACAAGAGTCTACAGCTCCAATTTGCTACTTATGCTCTTGGACTAGGTTTAGGGTGCCAAGTTGCATCCAAGCACATAGAAAGTTTTGTAGGGCAGTTTTTCTGCTAGTTTTATATTGTTTTGACAGTTTTAACTTGTCAGAATTAAGGCTAAATCTTTTGTGATATCATTGTCACTCATGCTAATTCTCTTGTGAGATGATCACCACCCATGCTACATCACAAAAATGAGGGGAAAAAAAAAAGGCTCGATAGAACACAATATTACAGGCCCTCAATCAATAGAGATAAATCAAAGTAGTAACTCAGAATTGACTATAACTAAGAGCATCCCCACTGATGCTCAGTATGTGACCTTGCACATGAAAATCAGATGAAGAAAAGTTCAAACATGCCAGTTTAGATGAGGAATTTAAGGGCTGTGCTCCTGCATCTGTGCTCAGTTTGCGGAGGGTGGTAAAAGGTGCAACAAAGCTGTGCACCTGCTAGAGAAGAATGTAGTGACCCTGCAAAAATATTTCTCACATCCAAGTTTAGATATTTACTTTTTTGCAACCCCACCCATAAAACTGAAACTAGGACTGCAAATATGTGGGAACTACTAATAGCAAACCACGTGGACCAATCATTATGTTTGGCCAATAAAAAACAGGTAGCTGTAGTCCGATCATACTGGTGAGGATGCTCTAATGATCATGAATGTCCAGCAGTCCTCAGGGAGGCCCCTAGCAAAATCATTTTTATCAAATTCATTTTGGATTCATGTTATCTAACCATGCTATATGATTTTATCATCTCTCATGACTTTGTTTGAACCTGCCTTGTATGGCAAAGCTCATTGCATGGTATGACCCACTTGTTTTGCACAGGTTGCAACTTTCCTCACCAAAAAGAAGATGATAGCTTATTCAATGACCATTGTTGCAATTGGGTTTTTTTTTTATGAAGGTTTCAAATTTTGAGCTGTCTTTACATTTTGTGAACTGTACAGAGAGTTAGAAGGTGGGTAACACTTTGGGTGTCATAACTCATCACCACAAAGAGCTACCTGTAGCCAGTCACTAAGAACATAAAAATGTCACTTACAAGAATTGCCTTTACCACCTCACTATGCATTGTCATCACATGGGCATTATCAATTCAATTGTCTAAGGTAATCAGAGCAGCTTGTTTCTGCTCACATAGTTGAGAAACATTGGGGATTATTGTGAAAAATAGTGTAAGGATGTTGCACAAACTGTTTCAAATTTCAGTACCGTTCATCCATCTAGGGTTGACAGCATGATGCACCTAATCTTCTGTCTTTTTGGTTTTCTCCATGAAAATTATTGAGAAAGCTTTTCTGTTCCAAATGAGCCAAGGCCCTAAACAAGGGGATTCCATGACCGGGGAACCACCAGTGCACTATCCATTGGATACCCACCAGTATGTACTTTGGAACAAGCCCGGTAGGGCCCATTCCATCTAGGAACAACACAAAGCTGGGTGGGGCGAACCGCCATTCCTTTAGTTAGGTGGTAAAAAGGTTCTACCAGGGCTGGAACTGCAACCCCTAAGAGTCAAAAGTAGAACTAGCAGATGGCTATTCGTCCCACCTAGGAAAAACCCTGAAAGATTGATTGAATAGAACACTTGGTGCCTATTTGGTAGGTTGATGCATGTGGATGGTTAATACAAAGGTAACCACTGTGGTTACCTGTGAGAACGGGACTACAATGAAAAAGTGCTTAATCTTGTTAACAAAAACATGCATCCATCCTGCATGGTGTGCTGATGGGTGCTGGTTCAATCAGTCCCCAACAAGGATTGTTGATTGTGCCCTTCATGATATCTCCAGACCAAGTGGTCTGTTCAGATTGCATTCAAGTGTACAAAGTAAAAGTATATACGAAGGGGAAAGATGGCCCGGACTAAAGTATGATTAGCATATGAGCTGGCCACACACTCTAACCCAAAATACTGAAAATGACATGAACCGTGTGACGGGTAGGAGGCCAAGTTGGGGTGGGCCAGCAAGGGTACATTGATGGCTACCCCTCACCAGTCTTTTTTTTTAAAGGAGGGAAGCAGAGCTTTTTTCTTTTTTCATTTAATTATGATATTGAAAGTTTAGCACTATCTTACCTTCACAATAGGGAGGATATATTTCATTTCAAGGTGGGTCATTACTCGTTACACTATGTAAACTTCCCACTATTTACAAGGTGAGTTCAAAATGTCATACATGTTTATCTCAGTGAATGGATCTACATCTGTCTTGTTTAATCTCATCCATTGGCCTCTTTCCTGACAGCGGGTAAGGTCCTTGGATGAGGACATCACCAGAATTGGGTTAGCACAAGGCAATAGGCCATTACACTAGTATTGCCCTCATCCGAGGGCCTTACCCTACACATAACCAGGTGGTTCTCCATGGTAGCAGAAGTCACCAATCAAGGGTGTATTTTTAATGAAAGGCAAGTCCCCTGTACTACAAGACCTATAAAACCCAAGATAGGTGAACAATATCCCCTCTTGATATCCATTCTACAATCTGTAATCACCTCCTAGTAACTTACTTGGTTGAAGATAGACCTAAGCTACTCCTTGTACACGAAGCTAAATTTCAGGTAGCCCAATTGCTCAAGAGTCTGATACACATCCTTGCAATCTCCAGGTCCTCTAGCCTAGGATTAATGGGAATGGAGATGGAATTGGAAAAACTATCAGAGCTGAAGTATGATAATGTTCTTGCTTTTGGTCTTTGTAGTCACCGGATGATGCCCTTGAAGAATAAAAAGAACAACTGAATTAGACTGTAATCGAGGATTAGAGTTCAGCAATTCATTAATCATGGTTCACTGGATTTACACACATTACGGTCTTGGCAGTCAGATAAGAATCAGCTATGGTGATGCTAGTGATTTGTTTGTTCTCCTGAATGGTGGTTAATGAAGATCTGTGATGCTGGAGTTGTGGTTGATGCTAAGATCAGTAGTTCCTAGTCGGTGCTACATGCTTCAATCGACAGTCTCTATTATCTCTAGCTTTCATACTTGCTTTCATACATTTAACTAAATCTAACTAATTATGTACAAATTAGTTCACACCAAGCAACTGCGTGTGTTTCATATTTTACAGCCCTTCCCTGAAAATCTACCTCTGGGCTTCTTAGGGGCAAGGCAAATCCATCATGCAAACTTCTCCCCTTACACTTCTAGGAAGGTAGAGGAACTATTGTATCCCTCCTGACTACACACTAAGTGGACTTTGTGAGTTCTGTGGCACTAAGACAGGGACAGATCCAGTCATGATTTTTTATGGGTACCACCTACCTTTTTTGTGACAAGTACCTACTTTTGGCATTTCATTGTGACAACTTTGGTAAATTCCTCATCCATCAAGATGTGATATTTAGCTCATAATGCTTAAATTATGGAATTCATTTGCGACATATGTGTCCCATTCAGCTACCATTAGTATTAATACTGAGTCATGATTTTTCAAAATGTCATTGAGTTGTAACCAGTATTGATCAGTTCTTCCTTTTCAAGAAAATCTGTGATCCTAGTTTTGACACTTCAAAGAATTTGATAGGTTCTTTAGGTGCAGGTTTGTACATGGTTCTTAATTTTTTAAACCTTGTAATTTTTGTTTTGGCATATTTTTTTCAAATTTAAGAACCTTCAGGTTTGAAAATCAGATCCAATTTCAAGTATAAACAACAAACTCGTTGAGATTGGAGATTGTTTAAGAATGGAGTTTTACAACAAATTCAAATCAAGTATTCTATAGGTATGGAGTTTTACAACTAATTCAAATTAAAGATTGTATAAGTGTGAAATTCAACAACTAATTGAAACTAATCATTTAGTTACAAAGTTCAGCCTAATTGTCAACTCTTCAAAAACAAAATCAACTTGCTTTCTCAAAAAATCTGAATCTATGTTCAAAAAATGTTTGTCATGGTTATGATTTTGGTTCTAGCAAAAGGTTAATGACAAATTGATGACATAACCGGCTACCTATTCATCTAAGTTTATTACAATGACCTAACTTTATTCATGTTGAATTTCTTTCTTTTGGATTTTGGCAAGTCATTGTTAGAAGGCCTTGCCTAGACAATATGCATGGGGCCTTTTGATCTTGGATTTGCAAGAGGAACTTGATGACATGGAACATGTATGAATTACAATGATCTTTTATTGCTTACCATTTTACATTGAATTGGAAAGTTGGTTGTAAGACATTTGGTTTAAACTGAATTGAACTAAGGTGAAAAGTTTTTATTGTCAAGGAAACACCTTTTTGTATGGTTAAATGGGCATGTATGAGTCATATCACATCTAGGGTGATGACAAGACAATGTTTTGCATGCCCATGACAAATGGTAAATTGTTTAATGATGTTTGGGAGGTTTATTGTGCATGACATTATTCTACTCCTGGGGTAGATGATTTAGATGGTGTTGGTTTAGTGAATATGATGATAATAGGGTGTCCATGTTAGGGTCACTTCACAATAGAATAGGTGGTCAATGGACTACCCTTTGATTGTTTTTTGGGAATTATTGAACTACATCCACAAACAATGCAAAAAAAGCGTCTTTTACCCTTCTGAAAAATGTTCCTTCATTCAATGATTCACAATATCTAGTGGCATCATGCAACATGTTTCTAGACTTGGTTTCAAAATTTGTTCACATTGATTGCAGTGGCTAAGCACCAATTTACCACTATTAGCATGCACATGAGTCAAGCCCATGACCTAATTGTTCAATTGTGGATGCCACTTTGGATTCAAGTTGCTATGTAATCACAATTTTGAACCATGATGATCAATCACCGTTTACAATTGTCACACACAGGTAGCATGGCATACACCTTTCACCCCCACTTCCCTCACCCTCTAGTTTCAGGATTCAGTGCCAAATGTAATTTTGTGTTTACAAAAAATAGAAACCCTCCAGCACTTGCTACATACATTGTTTGAAGGCAGGAACAAATCAACAAAAACAAAGCTAAAGATGCAGAGTACCCTAGTAAAAGGTTTGAGACTCTATGGTGATAGTCCTTCACAAGTGGAGAATATGGTACCTATATGTTGTTCAATTACCAGTATGGACAGCCCTCTACACAGGAGTAGGTACCAAGTCCAGGAACACCTGGCCGGTTAGCATCAAGGTACAAAGGTGTGGCACTTTGTCTTGTATATTATGATTGCAGACAAGAGTTGTTTGTACATTTGTGTGCTCAAAGGATACTACATTCATGTATCCCCCATACCTTCAACTTCTGTCAGACAGATGGAGTGAGGGACCAACAAAAGAAAAGAAGAAAAACAAGCCAACTTAGATTTGTGCAGAAATCTAACCCAAGATTTGAGAGAAATAAATGTTCTCATGTGAGAACTTGTTTATGGAGAAGCACAAATTCTCTTGAACATACTATTAGGACAAGCAGCTCCAATAAGTAAGGTTTGGCCTTTAGACTCAGATGTCAGTCCCATAATTGTCCTTTCACTTATGAAATCCACAACCATCCCATAAGATCAAATGCTCTATTTTCACTCAAAATTGATTTGAAACTCTGGTAAAATTCAGAGTAAATTTTGAGCCCACTATAATAAACCAGATCAACAAAGCTTTGCACTGTAAAGCTACAATCCTCATTAGAGCCAGTGTCGAAATTCTCGACAATGTTGTGACTTGATCGTTATGTACAGCAATACATGTAGTTGCCAACATAATAGCGCACAACATACCCAATATGAGGTAGATGATTTCTCTTTTCTTCCTGCAGATTGCAAGTCCAGGATATGATTTGCTGATTTCAATCAACAATCATTGTGACCAATTTATGACAAGCCTCAAACTGGAATTTTCATGAGCTTGAGAATGGTTGACATGGTGAATTGTTGAGAGTTCACACTGCAAATACCTATGCTGATCAGTGCCAGAGATAATATCAGACTGATCATTTCTTCAAAGAGACCTTCATCTTCTTCAGGTTCTCATTTTCATGAAAAAAACACAATCTTCCCCTGGTTACCCATTGTTTTTTTCACTCTTGAAAAAGCTTTGTCCATGTAGACAGGAACTTTGGGTCCCTGCTCCATGCCCCCCTAATCACAGTTCTGCAATATCCTGGCAAGGGCTGTACACAACACCCACATACCCAGGAGTTGAGCTTGGTTGGAGACGGGCACATAATCTCCTTGATCATCTTATGCCACAATTAGATTCAGCTTTGGGCCCAGATCAGGTGATGTGTTGTGAAGTTGTCAAATGTTACCTAGCCTCTCCAGCTGATCTGCTTAGCTATGAACTGAGACAATCCATTGACCTCTGATATCTTTGACCTCCTGTCCTTTACAAAGTTCCAGCTTGAGTACCAACTACCAGCCTATATTATCCTATCCCACCTCAGTTGGCTCTTTGTGTGAGTCTACTTGCAATTCTACCATCCTCTTCTCATTAGCTGCTAATACTTCTATTGCAGTGCAACACATAGGCACATCCATAAAAAAAGCTTCATTAACATCTGCACACATTTGCAATATTTTGAACTGGAAGAGTAAATTCTCGAAGACTATAACATTAACCCAGACAAGCATGTGTGAGCATCAATCTAGAATGCATCTCTGTCTAAGTATTGAGACCATAACACTTGCAAGGTCTTCACATTGCACATTCTCTTCACCTTTCTTAGACAAGGGACTTTGACAATCATGAACTATATGAACCAGCCTCCAGGCTTTCTTATGAGCCATGAGAAATTTTCTTTCTGAACATTGCACTCTTTACCTAAGAGCATCTCCACCCACACCCCTCGCTATTTGGGCCTCTATTGATGTTTGTCACATCCAACATACAGTGTTGATTATTCCCTCACCCTCACCCGTACACATGGAAAATTGGACAATATAAAGTAAGAGACTATTTAAATGTCACCAACTAAACCAGTCATTATTGCTAGCCAATCAAAAACAATTATTTCCTTTTCCTCAGCCTCTTAGAGGTCACTGAATGGGGGGCATCTTTACAGGGTCAAACTGCATTTGGTACTATTTGAAGGTTGTACTTCATCCAAATTAGTGTATACAGGTCATTTTACTGCTGTAGGTGGCATTGCTTTAGCATGAGGACAATTCTCTTCTTCTGTTGGCCATCAAACCAGTTAATTGTGCTACTATTGACAACACCAGAATGAATTGAGAACAGATCCAAAAGAAAAGATGAACATAACAACCTTGGGTGAAAATCCTCATGTATGTTCAGAATAGATTATTTTCAGTACCAAGGCTTGTTGGACATTGTTTGTGAGAGCCTTTAGGGTGAGGAATCCTGGATGGAAGATCTCTGCAACCAGGGATTTTCTTTTTGGTTAGATGTAGTTTTTAAACAAACGTTCCTCAGCTGTTTTTACACATTGTTTGTGAAGGCCCCATTGTCTGGCAATTATGGCATGGACCTTGAGTTCTGCTCTCAATTCTCACACCATAAGGTCCTTTGATCTCTCTTCATGCAACATAAGTAATCAATTTGTGTGGAGGTCAAGGGGAGGATGAATTGAGCACCAAGCTTTTCACTTAGGAAATTTGCTGTCAGGGACTTTTTCACATAGTACCACCAATGACCCTACCTGAAACCTAATGACTCCTTTGCATTCTGAGCTCGAGGCCTATCACTCTCTTCACACCCGAGCTTTTATAACCTCCTCGGGCAGCTTATAACTATCAAGTTACAAGTCACTTTAAGAATGTGTCACTGTGAAAAAAAATTCCTGGCAAATCCTCATAAATTTTCAAATTGAAAACTCTGATTTTGACCTATACACAGGATTTTTTTGAAAAAATAATACCAAGTTTGCCAGATTTCCAAATAAAATAAAATGAAAGTAACTGCCAGAATTCTATGATAGCTAGCAGCAAGTAGTGAAAATATAGAAGGAAGATCAAATTTTTTAATTCTCATACCTATCAAGTAGCTTACAGCCAAATTTGGCTATATCTTTTTGTGGTTGATCGCCACTTCTGTTACATCACAAATTGAACCCAAAAAACACTGTAGTGTAGTATACAAAATACTTCTCAAGTCTCTATTGACTTGGGCACCAAGTTAGTTGTGGTGTTGGTGGTGTTCAAGAATACAATTACCGCATACACTGGAGCTGTGTTTTCTTTTCTGGCTAAATTTATTCAGTTGGAAAATCAAATCAAATGTCTAAAAGTATGTCCTTTTTTGGGTTTTCCTGTCACCAAATTTTGAAAAAAATGAAAAATGAAATATTGCAAGATTTCTCTATTGAGTTCTAACAAGTAGCCAAAATTGTGAAGGATGATTAAACTTTTTTACTTTCCATATCACATTTATACCCAAATTTGGCTAAACTATATTATGGATGATGGCCACTTCAGCTACATCACAAAAATGGAATAAGTTTAAACTGTTCTACCAGACTTGCTCATGATAATCAACATTTTTCATTGAAATAATTAACAGAAAGAAATGGTACAGAGTAATGTGTCCTTAAAATATGCAAAGCCATTAATTTTAGTTAAAGTTCAATTATTGAACAATTGCATTGCCACAATTACAATGGTTAAGCAATGCCACTGCCAAAAGGATGGTGTAACCTTTTGGGGTGCCATAAAAGGTCAAAAACCATTAAATCACTCCTAGTTAGTGGAGGTAGGCCTGAGGGCTCAAAACGCAATCTAAATTTTCAGAGTGCCACGTGGCATCATTTAAAACACTTTCAAAGGAAAGCTGAAGGTGACCAACCAGTCATCAGTGTAGGTGCCGCAA
>Ga0209611_10005813_pt1 | contig 20494 bp, 15 predicted proteins | sample S1TSphgellanicum_3_FD_187693 | JGI IMG/M metagenome (GOLD analysis project Ga0209611, IMG submission 187693) | Host-associated microbial communities from peat moss isolated from Minnesota, USA - S1T2_Fc - Sphagnum magellanicum MG (SPAdes) (version 2) | ecosystem: Host-associated > Plants > Peat...
CATGTCAAGAACTCAGCGGGGACTGCAAAAACAGCTCGATGAGCTGGGGAAGTTCTGCGACGAGAGGGACTTCACGGTGAATGTTAAAAAGACCAAGGTGGTGGTCTTTGGAAGCAGGGTCAACACCAGCCCATTGCTCTACGGTGGCCTCCCGATTGAGGAAGTGGCATCCTTCCAATACTCGGGAGTAGAGCTCCATCGCAATGGCTCTATGAAAATTGTTGTGGAACACCTTGTTGCGGCAGGCAAAAGAGCGGTTTCTGCATTGAAGCAGCGTTGCGCTGACCTAAAAATAAATGATCCTGATATTATTTGCCAATTGTTTGATGCACTTGTGAAGCCGGTTATTAGCTATGCCTGTGAGTTATGGGTGAATGAGGCAGCCACGGATTCGCTTGAGCTAATACATATATCTTTCTTGAAATCGTTGCTTGGTGTCAACGGTTCAACCCCTACACACATTGTCTTGTCTAAGTTTGGGAGGTTCCCTCTGAAGCTGTTTTGGCAACAGCAAGCGTTGAAATACCATTGTAGACTGGAGGATTTAGAGCCATCGCGCCTGATAGGCCTTGCATACCGTGTGCAACTTACATTGTCCTCCTATGAGTGCCTTGGGGCCAGGCGGGGCTCCTGGCTGCATAGAGTGCAAGCTTGGGAAGGTCAAGCCGGAATTCAGCAACCTCCAACGCACTCCGTAGTTGGAGGGGGTATAGCAGCTTTGCAAGATTCTTTTGTCTTGGCTCCAGTTCAGGGCAGTCGTCTAGCAAACTACGTGCGGTTGTATGATATTTGTGAATATGCTTTTCAGCCATATCTTAGCACCATCAGCAATGTGCAACTTAGGAAATGCCTTGCGAGATTCCGTTGCTCAAACCACTGCTTAGAAGTTGAGGCTGGCCCCAGAACCAAGCCAACGAAAACTCCACTTCCTGAGAGATTATGCAAAATGTGTAGTTTGGAGGCCATAGAAGACGAAGACCATTTCTTGCTTGTTTGCCCAGCATATGAACATGTACGCAACATGTTTAGGGAAGAACTGCCTCTAGGACCTGTGACGCCTGTGCAGGAACTGCTATCTTGTCAGGACCAATCTAATCTTGCTAGATTTCTTGAATAGTGTCTCCAGTATAAAAATATTAGGATTCTGTCCGCCTAATGGGTCTCTCTGGCCCCATAACTGGTGTTAAATAAAAAGTAAAAGTAAAAGTAAAAAACCCAAGTTTCAGTCAGGGTTCCAACCAAGTTTTATGCTGAGTTTTCAACATGGGTCCTTTTTCTACTAATTTTTTATTTTGACAAAATTTTGCAACTTGACAAAAACATTTGAGAAAAAAACATGAAAAATCATAATTTCTTTGATTTGTTTCCGTATTATAGAATAAAAATAATTAACTAGTCATTTTTAGTTTGAAGAACCTATGGAAAATTGGTCCAAATGTAATGGCAACATTGTTTTTTTTTTCAAATTTCAAATGTTCCATCGTTGACTACTATCCCGAAAAACGTTTATCAAAATGGCTTCATGAAAAGGGGATTGAAAAAAAAACAAGGATCTTATGACAAAATAATTAATTAAAAAAAAAATCTTTAGGCTTTTGCACATGAAACAAATGCTAATTTGGAACAAGGAAAAAAATTCATAATCCCTCTCATAAATTTCACTCTAATAATCGTACAAAATGATTTATTCATTTATTGGGATCTTTGAAGAACTTCTTTTTGAAGTTTGTGAAATTGTAATAAATTATAAATATTAATAGTAACATAATTTTCGCATTTTTTTCAAAATCAAAATGTTTTCACAAATTTTGAGATAAATAAAATACTCAAATAAGAACTTTTTAACTCACTAGTGGGAATTTTTTGTTTTTTGAAAGAGAAGATACATTTTGTGCTACATTAATCTTTATGTTGCTTAAACTTGTACATTAGTAAATGTCACCAATATTTTAGACATACCCTTTCACTAACGCATTTAAACCTGACCTAATTTATCTTTTTTATTCGCATATCTTTTTGTGAAGGATTGTCTTCTTTCCTAGGCTTCTAGCCTTTGGGAGGCCTTATCATAAGCCCTCTCCTAATATTTATTTCTTTTATTTTTGTAAAAACATGGTTCATGATGGTGTTTCCCAATGCTTTTGCATCATAAATACATCCGCTCAATGAAAACGCTAAATGACATGATACATATATTTTTATAAGATCCTATACACATAATATCATGGTGTGTACACATTTGTATATTGGAAATATATAATACAATGTCATATATATTCATATGTTTAAACCATCTGCATATGTTTGCATTGTATATACACATTTATGTGCATGTGTATATGGGATGATGATTTTCATTCGTAATGTTTGATTTTATTGTTGCAAGTTTCATAAAAAGAAATCTTAATGATGTTATTCAAACTAATGAAATTATATGGCATCAACAAGCAACATATCACAAGTTTCAAACATTTCAATACACATAGTTACTGCATTTTTATGATATTTTGAAATTAAACAAAAAATCCCAAAGTAATACAATTTTTTCAATACATATACATTAAATTTTTTAAAATTTTTTATTAAAAATAAATTTCCAATTAAATTAATTAATCATTAAAATTTAATTTTGTATGAATTCAATATGATTAAAAATACATATAATCGATAACAAAAACTTTGCTATCACATCATAAATATTACAACCCTGTGATTTGGGAAAAAATCCAATTATCAAATGATGCATTAGTATAAGTTGAAATTTGAGATTTTAAATTCATATGCAAAGCAAACAAATTTGCCCATTGATGATGAATGATAATATTCAAAACTTTGTATAATGGTGTTTCGATTAAATTTCATAAAGTGACCATCACCATATTTGGATGAACAATTCTTGAAATATAATTAGTAAAGTGATTAGCATTCAAAATGTTTAAGAAACACACCTATTGTTGCACTCTCATGTGGTAAACATGGTAGTATTTATTGAGTTTGATTCATATTTACAAGGACATTATTAACACTACCATGCATATTATTTTCTTGTACCTTTGTTGTTTATAAATTTGAGCAAAAATAAAACATGGTCAAATAAAACATTTTTTTAATTGTGTTAATTTTTGGACTAATGGAATGATTTTTTTTCAAAAAACTTTATTTCGTATTTGATATAAACGTGCTTTATTTTCACTAATATTATGTAAATGACTTTCACATATGTATGATGTTGAATTAAGTTCTATTTGAATTTGAAAATAAATAAATAATTACCTTGACAGTTGATTTGAAAAACATAACCTTTCACAATTAAAACATGGAATTATGAGAACATATTGGATTTTTTTATATAAATGTCAATAGATATTGAATTATATGCATTTTCTTTTATATTATCATTATGTTCTATTTTATTCGATTGAACATTGTGTTCCACAAAAAATTGTTGTGTGGGAATTTGTTCTTTAATTTCCTTTAGAATGCATAAAACAATGATGATTGAATTTTGTCATTCATGAAAGATTCTTGTGATTTTTTACTCTATATATATATATATATATCATGTGATTCATAATTTATGATTTAGTTCTTTTGATATTTGGAAACATGTTAATGAATTTAGATGTTGTTACATAATAAGTTAGATTTGAACAAACCTTTAATAATTCAGAAATATTGTTGTCATAAAGTGCCCAATCAAAAAAATATAAATAGATTCTATATATATATATATATTTGTGTTACATCAAGTTGATCAACAATTAGATGGGAATGTTCCTTTTGATTTTTTGGTATTTTTAAAAACTTTGGTAAGGGAAATTGAAGTGAACGAATTAAACAAAATTTCATTGATAAAAACATTTGTGTTGTTTTTCAAAATTTTTGGTAAGTATTGAATATAATTTAAATTTTTTTGTAGTAATTTTTGTATTACAAAAAATGTTGAACAATGAAATAACATACTCTAATGGTGAATCCCAATTATTTTTCAAAATGTTCATTAACACAAAATCAAATTTTCCATTCTAATAAAAATATGTAGATGATTGCCATAATTGAATAGGAGGTTGTTGTACCATTGATTTTCGAAAAAGATGGAAAATCATCTAAATCTATGATAACTTTGAAATTATTAACTTGATAAATAAACAAAGACCTAGACAAACCTTTAACATTAATTCAAAATGTTGAGAATTATATGTTATATGTAAGGGGATAGATTGAAAATCCATGCCACATTGAAACATAATGGGTTTTGATATTTTATTCCAAATGTAAATTGACCTTTGTAAATATTTAGTTATCCAAAATATTGTAGTGAAATTTCCTCACAAACCTCCCATGTTAGCATTTAATGCTATTTTTGTCACATATTGATGTTCATTTATGACCATGCCTTGATGCAAATCAATGAAAAAACTTGGATATAATTTTTGAATACAACATTGTTGAACTTTTTCTATATTCAATAATAAACATTGGTTTAAATGTGCCATGTTATTTTGCCTTAATTGAGAAAACGATAAATGATTATTTAATAAATAAGATATAAAATCAAAAAGACAATTGCTTATTTCATATTTGTATGTTGAAATTAAATGAAGGCCATATGAATGCAATACATGTTCAAATGATGAATCAATAGGATATAATAAAGGTGTTTGCATTATTATGAACTTCAATTTAAGAAAATATTTATATAAACAAAAAAATGGTTTTCCATTCAAAAAATATAAAATCAATGATTCATTCAAAACTATTAACATGTCAATTTGTTTTGGAAATTTTTTTACAGTGTAAAACTATTTATATTGGAAAATTGTTTAGATGGAAAAATTGCTAGCATTGAAAAAAAAATTTATTTGCATAAAAAATTTGCCTTGAAAATTTGTTTACATCGAAAAACTACTTTCATTAAAAAATTGTTTGCACTGAAGAACTACTTGCATTAAAAAATTGCTTGCATTGAAAAAAATATTTTTAATAAAAAACTACTTGCATTGAAAAACTGCTTTCGTTAGAAAACTTTTTTTGTTAAAAAATTGTGTCACATACAAAAATATTACATTTAGAATTACTTTGGGCATTTGATATAAATTGATGTATGAAAGCTTTCCTTTTCTTTTAGACTAAAAAATCTATGAAAATGATTACATAATAAGGACTACTTAAATCAAAAGTTTGATATAAAACGTTTCCACATATATAAAATATTCATATATTAAAAGTAATTATAAAAAGGTCACATAAAATTTACTATCAACAACCTTAATGTCTAAAAATGCTTTTGTTTGAAAATTATTTCAATTCATTCAAATCAAGCTTTTGTTCCACAATACGCTAAACATTATTATTATAAATAATTGACAAAGAAGTATGTAAATCCTCACTCTTCAAACTAATTTCCACTTGTGGGATAAATGGGTGCATACCATACTTGTTTCAAAATTAAGATCATTCTTCAATATCTACTACTATAAAAAAATGGGTGTCGATGTCTTGATGCGGCAATTCATGATTGGCTAGATGGTGGGATGGTCAACATAGTGGGAACTAGGGAAAACTGAAAAATGTTCTCCTCTAAATCCCCCAGCCCCCAAACTTAAAAGGAAAAAATGCAAGGCACATTCAATGTGTGCTTGGGCCTTCCCATTGGCTACATGAAATTTCTCCTCCCAAAAAAATTTATCACCGTTTTTGGCCAGCCAAAGTGAATCAATGGTGGGATGGTCAACATAGTGGGAACCAGGGAAAACTGAAAAATATCCCCCTCTAAATCCCGCCCCCCAAACTTAAAAGGAAAAAATGCAAGGCACATTGGTGAATCCTTCGAAATGTTCACTTTCATCAACAAACTGTGCCAAAATTCTGGGCCAAAACCAATTTGATTAGCCCATTGTTCCCAAAAAAATGAAACTATGGAGGCTATTCAAATAGAAGGTTTTGTTTTGATGTATATAGTTTCTCCCCTTGGGCTCACCTATATAGGTGAAAGTGTTCAAGCATATGGGCTAAAAGTGAGGTGCTTATATATGGAAAACATGTTGGGGAACACATTGTGAACTTGGGGAACATTGTGGGAACCCATTAGGAACTTAAAAGGAACATTGTGGGAACATTGTGGGAACATATTAGGAAACAGGGAAAATTGAAAAAAAATATCTTCCTTATCCCCCTTAACTTGGGCCCTCTTATTGGCTGAAAGGAAAATAAATCCTTTCCTCCCGCCCCCTTGGCCGTCCCTAATAAAACTTGCATGGAAAGTCCAGTGTCCACTCTGGATAGTCCACTCTCCACACCACATACACTTGAAAAAAAAAACCTCCGCTCCAACCTGAAACTTCCCAACCTTAAACCCAAAACTTAAAAGGAAAAAATCCAAGGCACCCTGAAAGCATGATTGCATTTCCCATTGATTGGATGAAATTTCTCTCCTCAAAAAGGTTCATCACAATTTTTTACCTGGGCTATTACCCTTCGCAAGGAACACCTCGGCTATATAGATGAGAAGGGAAGGATGTTAGGCAAAACATATGGGTTTGATATTAGCTATTGGGAACACTCTTGAGGAACACATTGAGAACTTGGGGAACAACTTGGGAACATGGTAGGAACACATCAGCAACTCATGAAAAAAAAACCTCTCCCCCTGCCCTCCAAAACCCAAATTAAAAAGTTGAGGCGCTTGAATGGATGCTGCACCTTCCCATTGATTGCATGCAATTTCTATTTCCAAAATTGTTAGTTACCTTTTTGGCCTAAGCTAATGGTAGGGAAATAAATTTGGGGAAATAGTCACCTCTCCTATTAATTAAATGAGGTGCCTCCCAAGTTTTTTTGGGCAACATGCCAATTTGATTGGCCCATCATTCCAAAAAAAAGAAATAATGGAGACTCCCCAAAAGAGAAGGCTCTATTTTGAAATGATTAGTTCTTCCCCTTTGGCCCACCTATATCAAGTTGGGAAAAATGAAGAAAAATCTTTCCTCTCCCCACCCACCCACCCACCCCAAAACATAAAAAGAAAACAAACAAGGCACCTTGAATGCATGCTTGGGCCTTACCATTGGCTGCATGAAATTTCTCTTTCCAAAAGACTTTATCACCATTTTTGGCATGGGCTAACACCCCTTGCAAAGAAAACCCCACTTATTCAGTGTTGGGGCACATTTGATTTTTAAAAATAATTGATAGGTAGAAAGACAAAATGGACTTTGATACATAACACTTTAGTCTTTTGCTTATTTGATCATTTTGCTTGCAAAATGGGTTTACAGACTAGTGATGAAATAAAATAATGTATAAGCCAAGTTGCCAAGTTGCACATCAATTAACATTATAAACTTGTTTCTGTCATAAAATGCTTTTTGAAAACAACTTAAAGAAACATGTGTACATGCAACCATCATAATTTTAGGTGTAAATTAAACCTTTGTGGATAAATATACTTTCCCAAATTATAAAGTCAACAAAAAGGGCAATGTTGATAATCTAGAAATGGGGTGGATTGATTTTTCTTGTCCAAACTATAAGCAGATTACTATCTACACAATCGATGTGATGGTTCCATTTGCGGGTGTAGTTAAATATGACATTGAAGTTATCTCTAAAGTCACCCTCTCTTTCACCCCATATCCCCTCTGCTTTCACGCCATATTCCCTTTTTCAGTGGTATCCGCAAAGTAAGAAATTTTTATTAAATCTCAGTATGAAATGCTGAGACTCAGCATTTAATGCGCAGGGTTCGAGAATAATTATAATAATTGTACACGTAAGAGCAGTGAAAATATATGTAGCAGCAGTGAAGGCGCTCATGAAAAAGGAAAGAGGGGATGAAACTCAGTTTACCACCAAAATTGATGCAAAAACTAGTTTGGGTCCCAGTTATTTCGTTTTGTAAACTTTCATTCCCAATTATGCATTTGATGCCCAATTATCTCGAAACTGGCTCCTCTCGCCCCTAATCGCCTGACTTTACCGATAACTTTATTGTGTTGAAAATACGATTTGTAAGGTGAAGCCTTAGGGCAGGGGCATTCTAAGGGGTCTAAGATGAGACCTTAGCCAAGTCAGGCCTTGCATTTTGGGAGTATCTTTCACCTGTGAAGCATGAGGTGAAGATTATCGTGATGAGAAACGCTAATAGATAGCAAGGTGCAGGAGGGGTGAGTTCTTAACACTTACTGTTTAAGAGTGAGAGGGGGCTTACATCTATAATTAGGTATAATTACTTCCTGCTCTTAAGAATTGACATTATTTTAATAGGTGAAATTTTGTCCAAAAAGAAGAATACAAAACCCAAAATTCAAACATGAAATGCTTTTGGAGGCTTTAAATCCTCAAAATGTGAAAAAGGAAAAAGTTTAAACTGCCAGATTTCTATATGTAGTTTCCAGTGTGTAACCAAAAGTTATACAAAAAAGAGAATTGATAAAAGATTTGTAGTTCATATCTTGTTTCTAGCCAGATTTGGTTAAATCTTTTAAAGAATGATTGTTGGCTTTGCTGCATCTTCCTACCCATGGTGGCCACTTTGGCTGCAATAAAAGATTCCTAGAAAATACACTGGTATGAATAATATCACCTCTTTTCTAGAAAAAGCCACTGGTAGAATAATGTCTCCTCTTTTTCTACAAAAAGTCATTACAGTTCCAGTACTTGTTTTCAATTTGTAATAACATAGCAAAGGTACCAGCGTGCAGAACATCCAGAAGAGGATTACAGCAAATATGGCTACGAACAAAAAAAGAAAGTTTGAAGAAAAAACATCTTTCTCTATAATTTGTTACTGTACTGGAACTTAGTACAAAATTCTGGCTACATTCATATGCAAGAAAACCTTAGAAACACTTTTTTGTTTTCCCGGTCATTTCATAAAAAATTGCCATTATGGAAATTTTTCACCTAAAAAATACGCCTAGTAGGGGGCCTCATTTGATATCTGAAGAAAAACTGGAGGTAATCTCAGGAAGTGTGCATAAAATATTGCATATCATGATGAAAGACTGGTCAAGAAAGTGGCCAACACAATTGAAAAGCTCATTTAGAAAACATGCTAGACAAGTATTGGATTGCACCAAGTTCCAAATACCACAATAATGTGATGATCAATGGATTTTACCAAGTTCCAAATACCACAATAATGTGATGATCAATGGATTTTACCAAGTTCCGAATACTGCCATAATGTGATGATGAAACTGTGCCACCCATAAATTAACCCAAGCACGTGAAAAAGGGCAAAACAAAGAACAAAATGGAAGGACTCACGTCCAAGAAGAAGAAGACAAATGAACCACCTAAGAGGGTGAACGAAAATCACTTACTTACCTGACAATATACCATTAATTCCATAGATAATGCCCATAGATAATGCCCATAATCCCAATACTGTGTTTATCTGGATTGGAAAAGGTACATTATTGACCCTGATTGGATGCCAGGCAGGGTTTCTTTTAATGATTGCGTTATGTAGCCAAAGTGATGAGCATCCAGAAAAGAATTCAGCTAAATTTAGCTAAATAATGGATATGAAAATAAAAGAAAACAGAATCCTTCTATATTTTTCACTGCCTTCTGGAAGTTATCATAAGACTCTGACGATTTGGAATTTTTAAAGTTCGAAATCTGACTAATCTGAGACATTTTCAGCATGGAAAATCCTTTGTAGAGGTCGAAATCATATTTTTCAGGTCGAGGTTTAGTGAAAATTCACCAGCTAAAGAAACACTGACTGCTCATTATTGACGATTTTTTCCCAAAAAAAGAAAAAGACAAAAACCCTTTGTACGTGGCTTTACAGAGAGCACCAGCAGGCGAGGCTGTTCTTGCAGGGGAGGGTTTTTATAGGCTTGGAGTTTTATGGGGTTAATGTACCCCCTTTCTTTAGTTGATATGCTTCAAGCCACTTGTGGAGGTTTCAGTACTTAGTCATTCCCATACCCCCTTTCTTTAGTTGATATGCTTCATGCCACTTGTGGAGGTGTCAGTACTTAGTCATTCCCCTACCTCCTTGTGGCCCACCTTTTTTGGGCTGTTTGCTTCCCTAGCGTTTAAATACCTCCCATCGAGCTAGCTCTGTCCCATGCCTTGTCTTCTTGCACATGTTTTTCAGCCCTGCATGCTTGCTCCTTTTTTCTTTTTCAATCCCTTTCGTCCTTGTGGCCCACCCCTTTTGGACTGTTTGCTTGCCTGGACTTTCAATACCTCCCATCGAGCTCTCTCCAACACCTGTTTTCCTTGTCTTCTTGCACATGTTTTCCAGCCCTGCATGCTTGCCCCTTGTTTCTTTTTGACTCCCTTTCTTGGGCAAGACACTAAATACTCTCCCATCAAGCTCTGTCCATGGCCAATTTCTCTTGTCTTCTTGCGCATGTTTTTCGGCCCTGCATAGTTGTGCATAAAACCATGCAGCATGGTTTTACATGTTCTTTTTATTCTGCAAAAGAACTTAGCAATGTTCTTTTAATTGAAGAAAACTACGTCATGTTTTAGTTCATCATCATAGGATTCGAACCCTAAACCCTAAACATAAACCTTGTCGGTACAGAACATGCTTCAGACCACTGGCATAGGTTCAGGGACGGTTCAGGGACGGAGGAATGAAGAAAACTAAAATATGGTTTTCCTCATAGGACTCGAAACCTGAAGTTTGCAGGTACAGAACATGCTACGGACCACTGGCATCGCTTCAGGCACTGAGGAGCGCGTGTTTGCTTTTTGATCTGAATAAGTTTTAAAGTCAAAAACTCAAACCCTGCAGCAGAACCACACGGTTCTCTGCAGGGCTGCACTGTCACGCCCAGAAAGGACTTTCGCCCGGACAGTCCTCGATTTTGGGGGGGGGTGTTTAGCGTCTCGCCTTTCTTCTTCTTGGGTGCTTTCTTTTCATAAAGTTTGGCAGGGTTTCATCTTTATAGGGATCGCAGCTCCAAAATTCTTTTGGCATTTTGGCTAATTAAATTTCACTCAAAAAAACAGCACCGAACGTTGCTCCCAAATTTCCTTTGACTGACAAACATCCTCGAGTACCAGTCCAAAACATGAATCAATAATTCTTTGAACGCATCATTTTCCAGGGAAAGAATTATAAGCTCTTGAATCCCATTTACTCCATGTATAGGTTCTTTGAGATCATTCTGCTTGGAAACAGTACGAAGACCTTGGACTATAATAGTGCTCCACCAGAGTGCGGGGCGGAAGCTTGCCAACCGATCAAGCCTAATCTGTAAAAGGCAAGTATTTCGTCAACCTGTTTGCAGATTGCACAAACTTGTGTCTTGTGGGGGCTTTAACGCCAGGTTGCAAACGAATTCCTCAATAGATAAAAACATAACGGTTTGGACGTGGATTTAACACTGATATTTGATCGATTAACATATTCTGTTTTGGTGAGGATATTGCTTCAGAAGAGTCGGAGGAGCTGCAAAACCATCATGACATTTCATGAGGAATCGAACCATGTCAAGGCCGGAGCACATCTGGTGGCCTTCCCTCTTCCTGCTGGAGGTCACCACGCTCGCTTTGTTCCTTTCATAAAGTTATTGGCAAGGAACGGGCTTACCATCACTGTCATCATCACAACTAATTACCTCGCCAAAATGCAACAAGCGCTATCTGTGGAAAACAAAAGCTTGGAAGTCCACCGACGTAATATTCGAGTGGTTGGTATCGACTTTCCTCCTGAGTATTCAGAGATCGGGTCTGGTAATTTTCTAACTCTAATTCGAGCTGTTGAAAACCTGAAAGATCCGGTCAGACACGTGCTGAAGGAATTGATGGAGTATGGTAGAACCAATGGTATTGATGAGTGCCCATATTCTCATCTTCGACTCCGGCCTCCAGTATGCTTCATCTCCGATTTTTATTTACCCTGGACCCAGGTAAACTAGCAGCATGATCTGGTTGGTTCATTTTTCTCCACCTGTTGAAAGTTCTATCTAGAGACTAACAAAATTTCTTGTGCGCATGGATCCATGTCCCCGCAGTTGGTTCATATTTCTTTGTTTAATCTTGCACAAACTTCAAGAACTTGTAATATGATACTAGAAAAACTCGGGGGTGCATGCAGGATGTAGCAGACGAATTCAATCTCCCGAGATATTCTTTCTACCCATCAACACATTTTTTATCGCTAGTACTTAGTCTTCGGGAGTTTGACGCACAGGGCCGCATCCCTCCGAAAGATGGAAGATCCTTTACGATTCCAGGTTTCGCCCCCATTCCGCCCTCCGATCTGCCCAAAACTCTGCTCCAGCACCGTAATGTAAAGCTCCTGGATGAAAGCGAACGCTTACGGGAAGCAACTGGGGTGCTTGTGAATACTGCGTATGAGCTGGAATCTTCCAGCATCGACGGGTTACAGGAGATGCTCCGTAAAGAGTTTCGAGGAAATGAGGTTCTAGCTCCATTTCTTCCCAATCAGAAATTTGTAGTAAGTTCGATTCATTGCAGGTCAAATATGTTTGCCTGATAGATAGCAACTAACAGTTATTTTGGGTTGTGATTTCAGACTGGACATGCGCCCAAAATACTGACAATTGGGCCTTTGGTGTATGAAAATTTCCGATTTTCCGGAGGTGATCATCAACCTCTTCGAGAAAGAGTACAGCAAGCTGCAGAAGACGACAACGTCGAGTGTCTCCACTGGTTAAGTGAACGACCGAAAGCGTCTGTCTTATACATATGTCTTGGATCATGGTCCACGTTCCCAATGCAACAAATAGGTGAATTTGCTGCAGGGCTTGAAGCTAGTGGGGTGCATTTCCTTTGGGTTTTGAAGGTTCCATCTAGTGAGGAGTCAGCAGCATACATTGCAACATTCCTTCCTGAAGGTTTCATGGAAAGAACCAAGGACAGAGGTTTGATTTATACATCTTGGGCCCCTCAATTACAAATCCTTGCAAACCCGGCCGTTGGAGGACATCTAACACATTGTGGATGGAATTCAATCACGGAGAGTATTGCCATGGGAGTGCCCATGATTGGATGGCCACTTTGGGGTGATCACATGCTAAATCGCACACTATGTGTTGACGTCTTAGACATAGCACTGTCAGTTCCCAACACCTCTGACGATGCAAACTTTTCTGAATCGTCCGCCCTTGTTGGACGTGAGGAGATTGAAAGGGTTATCCGATTGTTGATGGAAGACACAAGGGGTCAAGTTATCAAGAAGAAAATTGAAGAACTAAGTAAGATTGTAGAAATGGCAACAAGACCAGAAGGATCGTCATGGAAAAACTTGCTCCATTTCATGGAGGAGGTTAATTCCATAAGCTTGACAAACAAATAACTATAATTCGTCTTCAGTGGTGTTTTCCTTACACCATGAAAGAAAGACACATTAGATATTGTGGACATTTGGTGCTGCTCAGAAGTGCAAAGGATCAGTGGAAAAGTAGGAAGAAGATTGTCTTTACAAGGAATCGGTTAACCGTCTTTAAGGTAATAATTAATCTTATCAAATTCAAATGGGTCTAAACTCTGCACATGATGTGGTTTGGAAGGATTGGTCATCGCTACTAAATTATTATAGTTCTGAAAATTTTCCATTGTATGTCTTTTTTCTGAAACTCCTGCAGGCACTCTCTCTAGAATTTTTTAAATGGTCATGGTTCCTGAAGCTTTGTTGTTCCTTTCCATTTAAATTTGAGTACTCCAGTTGGGGTCAACAACTTCTGGTGGATTTTAGAGTTGTGAATTTACCCTCCTGCCTTCGGCTTGTGGGGGTTTTGGCACAAACTCAAGTGCGCATTAGCAAAAACCCCTGTCCAGATTTTGATCAAAGCATGCTTTCATCAAAATCTGTTCAGGGTTGACACAAGATGCACAACTTATAAAATTCTGTAGTGTTTTTCACTTATAAGTTTCTATGTGTTTTTAAGTATTTGCTTATTCCTTATATTAGGAAAACTGTTTTCCTTAAGCATATGAAATCCTTTCATCACATCTCTATCCTTCTCTTGACCCTTCTAAAACAAATCTAGCACAATGGATAGGGCTATCCATAAATAATCAATTGTCTTGCAAATTTTGATGTATTTCTTTCTTTCTTTTTGCTCATAAATCCATGCCATTTTCTTTCTTCTGTGAGTCTGATCCTACTCATAAAATTTCCCTATTGTAGATTTTCCTAAATTCAGTAGTTGCAACAATGAAAATACAGGTTTGGTGCTTTGAACCACTAGTATAACACCTTTCCAAACCTTTCCAAAAGAGAACAATCCATATCCAGTGTTTCCCTTAAAATCCTCTCACACTCTTTCCATTTCGAGTTGACTACCGTTTGCTGATATCATATCTTGAAAATAATGAGATCTTGCAACGTTGAAAGGTATTCCACATGAGCAAACTCCAGCCCAATTTTCCGTAGTATATTTTCAGGTCCCTTACCTACGTGAATTTCTCACTGTACCTTCTGGATTTCAGAAGGTAGATTACAGCCTATCGCTGGGCTTTACGAAATCCGGAAGGTACAGTCTGGCCTGTCGCTGGGCCTTCTGAAATCCGGAAGGTACAGTTTCTGATTTTACCTTTTCGTTTTTCTTTTCATCATTTTTTCTTTACTCCTCTTCATTGAAAAGATGGCCGCATGCAGCCTGTCAGTGTCGTCTTTGTGCCTCAGAAGATCCGCTCCATTGTCGTGACAACACATTAAGGTGTCTCAGGAGATGCGCTCCTAGCTTTTATTACAACTAGTGTGGCCTGTGCCGTTGGCCCAAGTGTTACCACGTCCTCAACTAAGTCTTCCTTCCAAAACCTGGTTTTTTGGAATTTATTTGAATTTTCAATGGCAGAAACCACTTAAAATCAATATCTCCCACATCCTGAATCCAATTCTTACCACGTAAGTTCCATTAAATCCTGATCATCAAGATCTTTCCAACAACACCAAAGGCACATTCTAATTCCTCCGCAATTTTCAGCTATGATTTAATTTAATTTTCAGTGAGGAAATCATTCGATATTCAACAACTTTTGCACCACAAGTCCAAACTTCATAGAACCAAGCCCATGCACCCCTCCTTGTTGAGAGCTTTCCAAAGACACCAAGAACACAATCTAAAGCATCCCGGTTCAGTGAATCTCATAACTATGAAACAAAACAAAACAAACTGCCTTCCTTCATATATAGATAAGGATGTAAAGGGTAAAAGAGTCAAAAGATGGTGGAAAGAGCCAGGAAAAAAATGGAAAGAAAAATTGAACTGGATTTCATGTAGGAGAAGGTTTGGTAACCGGTACCTTCCAGAAGATTTTCGGCCCCTGCCCGCAGCCTACCAACATGGGGATGAGACCTCAAATCTGGAAAATACCAGTTACAAAACCTTCACCTATACAAAGAATTTTGTTGTGGTGCAGATTTATCAATTTCTTCTCATCTATACCAGTGTTGGCCGGTTCTCTGGTTCTAGTGGGAACCATGGATTCTGGTTTGCATCATTTTGCAAGTGACGGTTCCACTTGGGTTTCGGTGCCCTTTTTGTTCAAAAATGGGACTCAATTCCGGTTTCATTTTCATGACATCATTGAACTTGATGTTCTTGAAAATTTCCACAATCGCTTCCACCCTGACTGTTTTCGAAACAGATGGGTCCTTGTGAAAATCAGGAAACACAAGATTGGTCTCTACAGCACCACAAACTTGTTGCAGCTCTGCCTCAACAAGCTCCAAAGCAATTTTCCGTACTGTTGTTATGTACAGGGCTAAGGCATACTTTCCTGCAACTCGGTAATTGGGCAAAGGTGCCTAGAATTCCAACAAGAAAAAAAATGAAACCCAAAAAAATAATAATAGTAATAATAAATCCAAATTCAATCTAGTACACCACATTATGGTCACCACATTTTCAACTGCCACATTATTTTCTGCCACCACAGTTTTGGTTGTCAACTTTTCAGTCGTCACATTTTTTGTTGCCGCCGAATTTTAGATCATCACATTTTCCATCATTAACAACCATTTTGGGTCGACATTCCCTCGGGCCACCAACATGATTAGTCACCAAACAATGACCTTTTTAGTGATGGATAACAATGGTATACCAAGGTTTCATCACAACACGTGGATTGTCCTAGTGTTTTCATGTAATTGTTTTTGGTCGTTTCAAAAAAAAGATTGCTCCAAAAATATTGGAAAATTAAAATATTCTTTTTATTTTCAGAAATAATTTCAATAAAAATAATGTATAATATAGTATGAGTACAAATAAGTCCCCACAATTGAAAACAAAGGGTGTGTCACACTATGGCCTTGCCATTTACATTGAAAAATATCTTAAGGTAAAAGAAGAATTATGGAAATTCCAATATTTCACATACAAAAATATAATCTTTAGAAAAAATCTTTTCAAAAAACCAAAATCCTTCAATGTATCACAACTCTATAACTAATCTCAAATCTCAACACAAGTCAAAATACCATCTTTCAAAAATCCTTGTATAAAAATAGACCTACTACCTTGGGGCCAAAATCCCTTAAGCTACTATACTTTATAATGAATCTAAACACAATATTTGAGCCTTGGTAGGCAAGGCCAAAAAAATAATGAAAACCAAAACAAAAGTCTACAGAGTGAATGGCTTGCATTTGCATTAAAAAAATTGCTTTAAATGAATTTCTATTGATTCTTTTCCATTACTTAATTAGTATCAATTATATGAGAACATTTATTAAAACACATTATCAATGGTAGGTCCAATCATCCATAATTCAAAATTATAAGAAATACATGGGCAATACTTGTGTGAAACTATAAATGATTATTATATCTTATGTTTACAAGAAACCCATCTCACTATAAAGCATAGATTCACAAATTTCAAGTGTATAAAGAGGATGGATTCACAAATCTTTAATTTGATTACACACGAAAACATGATTCACTAACAAAATTGGTTTTTATAATTAAATTTGCAAAGTCCAAAACATGTCATTTTTGAAAGATCATGCAAAGTACACCATATTCCATATGTAACACCTATAAACTATTTATGGTTGTTTTCAATAACATTTGTTAGGTGTTGTCCAATTGTATGGATACCACATCAATGTATGCACAACATGTTGAACAATTCTTCATGCCTCTGGATTTGGCTCATACATGTTGCTTGGGCATTTGTTGAAAGGAATTTGTAGTTCCCAATTCGTTATAAACAAAACAATTTTGGGGCATATTCTGCGTTGTTAACATCTTGTTCATTTGCAAACCCATACAATGATGTTTTCACATCTCGCAAGCACCCACGTTCACCCCAATTGCACATGTTTATGTACACAACATTTGGTTTATTTGTCAAAAAATGCAACATAATGTTGTCCTTGGACAAGTCGTTGTGGGGTGAAAGCACACTATGGTGACCCCCTTTGGGGCACTTTTGGGTCTAGTATTATAGTACATATAATATAATTATTCCAAAAGGATAGTACATTTAATTTTGGGTAACAATTATTTTTACAAAAATAATGTTATGTAATATTATTTTAAAAATAACAATAAGTTTCATTATCTATATTGAAGGATCCATGAATATATTTATAATATACATTGGTATAATAAAACCATAATCTCATTTTAGGGTTTTCATTAATCATTAAAATAATCAATTTTAATGAAATAAATAAAATGGCCCATCTAGCTATGCTTGTCATTTTCTATGTGGATGTGATTTCTTGTCAAAATTTTAATTTACCACACATTTATTCTATTTTTGTTGAAAAAACTCATTTTTTGAGATGAAAATTTTCAAATTAATCACATGGCATCTAAACATGGTTCATATAAAGTGAAATGACATGGTTCAATATATCTTCAACTTTCATAAAGACTAAAAATCATTCAAATTGTTTTTGGAGTATATTTTTGTTTTTGAGTACATAGGTAAATTACATTCATTTTCACAAATATACTCCAATCGCCCACTTTATAAAATGAAATGAAATAGTTTCTTTTCTAATCTTTTGCTTATGTTATATTCTAACATAATATGCAAAAATATTGTGAAAATCTTTCTAAAGTTTGAAGTGGGATACATTCAAATGTATGCACATCCTTGGAAAGTAGTATATTGTGACACCCCAAAGGAGATCACTGTAGTGTGCTTTCACCCTATGCAAAATTCCAAAATGATGTACTACATTCATAATTTTCTTGAATGCCCATGCCAATTTCACATGACTTCATCTAAAGGCGATAAATCATGTTTGCCCTTCCATATCTAGTTGCCTTTGCCGCAATAAGGTTTGATTATCCATAATGGGGGAAGTACTTTGTATTGTAATCCAACATTTTTCAAATAGTTCCCCCATTCCACCATAATGTGTAAACCTCCATGGTCTCTACATGGATGGCAAGGAACTTGATGACACTTGGATGTTTGCACATGCATGCCAATTAAAGCTTCCACTAATCATTGTTTACATGCTTCCCACTTATCATCCATCTTGGATGTCTTCCCCACCAATTCAATCGTGTTTGGGATGCAATTGAATCTTTTGATTTGCACCTTGCGCACCACACCATAACCACCCTTATTGTCTCCACTCGACAATGGGAGCACATTTGTTATGCTTGGAATCCATAACACACAACTTCCAATTTGGGCCAAATGGCTTCAAACACCTTCTTCCATCCATGGTGCTAATCTTGCCTTTTTCTTCAAAAAGTTTTTTCAAGAATTTGGCCCACCATGAAATTTTGTCCCACAAGCTTGCCACATTTATGGTCCAATGCACCTTGTCATCACACCACTGCAACAAGTTTATGGCTGCATCAAAAATTTCACATTCATACCATTTTGAAAACTCCACAAAATTTTGAACTTTAATGTATTGTGGGGAACCATATAATTATACCAAAAACTTATTTTTCATGACCTATTTATACTTCTCCAAGCTAGTTCATTGCTTACTCACAAAAGCACCATTGAAATATGCCATTGTGTGCTCTATGAAAAATGTCACAATAATTTTTTGGAATCATAATGTGGTGATTCGTTTAAGGTTATTATCCTCAAAACCTTTAACACTTTTGAAATGCATCAATGAAATGTTTTCCCCGCCAAAAACTTTTGCAACCCCTCACTTGTGCATGGTTAAGGGTGGGCAATCCAAAGGTTTGGGGGATAACTACCAAATGATGAGTGGGATTGGGGGGTTTTGGTTAGATTGTCCTTTTGATCATTGTTTACCTGATTGTCCACTCAATGACATCGTTGGAATTTTGGATGCCAAAATTCCTTAGGACTTTCCAAGCACTCATTGTTAATAACAATTAGAGTTTCAAAAAATCAAGGTTTAAGGTTTTCCAATTTTTTTGCAAAATGTGAAAAAAGTTGCCTTTTACCAAGAACTTGATCGCATCAACTCACCTAAGGTTCCATGCAATGGTTGTAAGTGGGCAACCAAAGACACAAAACCCAAATGAAAAAAAAAGGTATTAAAAAATGAATCAAGAATTACATTAAAAAACTTTTAGAACCTCAAAGACCTCTTGGAAAATTTGTAGCCATCGACAACTGAACAATAATTTGGTCACCATCTACAGTTCTGATATGGCAACCAAAAATGAACCTAATATATCAACAATGACTAAATTCATAATTGGTTGTTCAATGGTGACCAAATTTATTCATTGTCATCAAATGGCAACCGAATTCCATCACCATCAAACTATGGCAACCGAAAGGTTTTTGATCACCACGTGATTATCGTGACTGAAAACCTTTTAGTTGCCACATGATTATGGTGATTGAAAACCTTTCAGTTGCCACATGACTATGGTGATTGAAAACCTTTTGGTCACCATGCCTTTGTGGTGATCAAAAGGATTTCAATCACCATATCCCACCCCCTTCCAAATTTTTCCCCCTTCCTCTTTCAATTCCCTTTAATGGAAATTAAAACCCTTTCGATCACCATGTAGTGTGATCCTCCCCCTTGCCTTTTTTTTCCCCTTTTCATTGTTTTCCCCCACTAATGGTGACCAAAACCCTTTCAATCGCCCTGTTGTGTGATCCTTTCTTATAAAACTAAAGGTATTTATTTTGTTTCATATTAATTAGTTGGGGTGCATAACAAGTCCAACTTTTTTTTGCTTGCAATGAACCAATTTGATTGACCCATCACAAAAAATAAAATAAAAATTATGGAGACTTTCCAAAATAAAAATTATTATGGAAAAATGGAGTGCCTCCCCTTTTGGCCCACTTATATAGGTGAAAAGGGCAGGACTTTGGGCAAAACATATGGGATTAAAGTGAGGTGCTATTGGGAACACCCTTGGGGAACACATTAGGAACTTGAATGGAACATGTTGGGAACAAAAGAAAAAATCCCCCCCCACAACCCAAAACTTAAAAGAAAAAAAAATCACTTGGTACTTTGAATGCATGTTAAGTAAGCCTCCCCATTGGTTGCATGAAATTTCTATTTTCCAAAACTATTCGTCACCATTTTTGGCTTGGGCTAATACCCCCCAATTATAAATTGGGG
>Ga0209611_10005814_pt1 | contig 20493 bp, 12 predicted proteins | sample S1TSphgellanicum_3_FD_187693 | JGI IMG/M metagenome (GOLD analysis project Ga0209611, IMG submission 187693) | Host-associated microbial communities from peat moss isolated from Minnesota, USA - S1T2_Fc - Sphagnum magellanicum MG (SPAdes) (version 2) | ecosystem: Host-associated > Plants > Peat...
AAACATTCTCCGGGTCCAGGTTTCCACAAACCCGCCTGAATCCCTGCAGTCGGGGGATCGCAGTTTTGCTTCCCAGCGCTGTTTTTCTTTGCACTTTGCCGCGCTCTCCGGGCGAGAATAGGCTCTGAAAACTTTTAAAATGGCGCAGGACATATCTTCTTCCATCGGCGTCTGTCCTCAGCCGCGCTCTCTCTCCCCGTGAGAATAGGATCTGAGAACTTGAAATGGCGCAGGACGAAGTGCGAACCGGTACACAAAATCTACCGGGGCTTTGCGTTTCGGTTTCAGATTCCTTATCCGCATGAGTCAAGTAAGTTCAGAGATCTAGTCGAGAGAAAACATCTCCTCCCCAATTCTGTTTGCCTGTTGTCTTTCACAACAAATATGTGAGAAGATTCCATCAGCGGCCAGTTTCCTTCAGATTACAAAATTGTGGTCTGGAGCATTCGCGATTTGAGCTTCTGGACATGTGATACATTTGAGCTTTTGGACAGTGCATTGGGAGAAGGACATGTTTTTTTTCTTTTCTTTAATCCTTTCGAGGAACATTTGTTTCCGATGTTCAAGACATCAGTAGAGGCCATTTGTGTCGTCTAGGACCTTAGTTCATGAATCTCTCCAATTCTCTCAAGAAGGTGGAATTTCTGAGCCAGCTTGTTCTTTGGAAGTTGAATTTGCTTCATTGAAGGACCAAGTCATGGTTTCTTCTTATGTGGATTCTTATGTTGCTACACCCTGTTGTGCATATATTCACTTGAAATACAGATACCACAGTAGGATGTTGTTTCCATTCAGGTGACCTGGAAATCCACTAAAGCATTTAAATCAAAGACATGAATTTGATATTGAGCTTGTATTATCAATGCACTATTGAAGCCAGCACTCGTTCTTGTCATGTTATATTTTCTTTTTCCAGCACTAACAGAATGCTACATTCAATGTGTCATGGAGATTTCTCTAAAATCTCATAAAACCAGAGTACACCCATGAACCCGAGCAGTACCTATCGATCCTTCATCAAAAATTTCTTCTCCCTGATTTCTCCTGAATCAGGATGTATGAGGATTATATTTTATTTGACATAGAGCAAGTGGAGTGTTAGATGAGCAAAGCACCTGTGGTTTTCTTCCACATGCAACAAACACCTATACTCCAGAAACCAGCTCTTCATCAACAAGTCAACAAAAGGTGAACATTCCAGACCCATTCCAGATTTTTAAAATTTACATACTATTTTGCCATGAGAATGATATTGCTCATCTTTGAAATGGAGTTTTCCAGCTATCTAGAGAATTTAATGTACTGTGTTATTTATCAGCTTGCTTACTGCAGCTACTGCATCGTTTGTGTGGTTTTTTTTCAAGTCACAAATACACATTATTGAGACAGGTTGAATATATATATTGTTCTGCTTGTTGTGCTTTTGCTGCAGCAAGGACCCAATACATGGACACTAGTGTTGTTGCTACATAAGTTGATGCAACCCAGTAATGTTAGTAGTCAGGGCTCTTTCTCTCAATGGCTTTATGCATGAGTACACTAGAAAGCCAAATCCAACCAGAGTGTTACAACCATTTCTCCAAACCATAATCAATCTCTTATTTACCTAACTGCCAATTTTCAATCTAGTAGTTTAGGTGTCAGATAATAACAGAAGTCATGAGGAGAGTGTTCCAGAATCTAATTGTAACCATGTGTTGGGGCACACCATTTTCCAAGAAAACCTTTCACAAGATGTGCAACATAATTTGACATGCATCCAGAACCTAGGAAATCCAGAGATTGAGAAGCTTGACATGGATTGAGACAGTGCACACGTGCATGACCTTACCAGTTGATTCAAATCACAGAGTTTGGTTTTCCCAATACCTAGAGATAATGAAAGATCTACAATCTAAACAATTATGTTTGAGTCATAAAAGTTTTTTCAGGACAATTTTACAATTTTTTATTTTTTTTCCTGGCAAATTCAATACATGATGCAAAATTTGAAGTGGAAAACAATTTGGTGCCCAATGGCCAGTTATGTCAGGTGATCCACTCTAAAGATGTTGGATGAGAGTATATCCAATTTAGTACTTGGCTACAAAGCGCACTTTACATTGCCACCTTCTATGTCATGATGCAGTCCCTAAACCAAATGGTAGTAACTTCTTTCAATGTCATCTTCCATCACCTATTTAACAAATCCCTCCTTTGTGAAAAACTAAGGTTCATAGTCTAAATTAGATATCCTAAACCCATTTTTGCAATTGTGATTATTGGTTTACTATAATCACAATTTCCAATGAAAGTGTGAGTGATCCTAATCTAGTTTAGAACAAACACACCCAATTCATGCTTTTTGTAAAGGAGCTATGCATTGATAGTTAACAAAGAGTAGGTCAATCGGTAGTAGTAGGTGCCTTCAGAAGACCTTGGCAAAAAATTTAAGGTAAGTGCCAAAATTTCCAATTTTCCATGTTGTGCTCATCCTCATCATCTTTGAAGTTCAATTCTTCGAATGTCCCAAGTTTATCTTGAATTTTCTTTTCAAAGAAGACATGAGTTTGTGTCAATCTTTTGCATTGTGAATAGTAGGACTTGCTTGAAGAACCATTCCTTGTAATTGACTCACAATTTAATTGGATATTTCCCTAGAAATGAAACTAACTCTTTCAACCAACACACAATGAAGAGATTCTAAGGAAAGAAAAAGAGTTGGATTTCACCTTTGAGTTCAATTGTGAAGTTGACAAAATGAGCTTTTGTGAGTAAAAATGCTTGGTGTTGATGGTGCACATGTGCAACCACCATTGGAGAGATGATATTATGTAGTGGACCCAAGATGACTTACACACCCGATCTACAATTTCTTGACTAGGATTATTGAACACAATATAGTTAATATATTTAATTATGCAATTGTGATAGATCATGAATGAGCATGGAACCAAGACCAAATCAAATTCTCGTTTGAGAATTTTTTAATAACCAATTGATATATAAGCTTTTGTAGCATTGTTTGACTAGGTATTTGCAAGTCTTACATGCATTAGGCCTCCAAAGCACCCAACATTTCTTTCATCAAAATTCCAATCTTTAATCTTTCTTCTTTTTTCCCCTCGTCAAAGATAAGTGATTAATTAATAATTAATCAATGTAAGTTCTAGAAGCTCTTATTAGTGAAAAATAAACACTAGATTGTTTTGTAATTAGATTAGATTAAGCTCTAAAAGTGTTTAAACAAGACCATACCTAGTCACTAAGATAGGTAACATCTAGAAATTTATAAAAAAATATGTTGCTTGTAGCCAAAGATATTTAAAATATTTGTTGTGTGTAGAACAATTTAAAGGGACAACTTGGTTATCTAGGATAAAATCTAAATAAAAGAATAAAGGGTTGAGATGGCCCATGATGTGTAACTACTACTATAAATTGAGGGCTCTAGAGTTAAAAGCTATTTCACTCCATTCCATGTATTATATTTTGTGTGCACAAGCTTTGGTGATACAATCTTATCTCTAATTCTTTCGATCTTCAATAGGTTATGGGTAGATAATCATGAATTGTAGGAACTTGAGAAGTCATTGCAAAAATGTTTTGGAGTAGATCAAATGTGTTTACAATGTTATTGATGCATAAGATGTTGTCCAATTGATTTAGTGGAGAACATTGAAATAAGTGAAAAAAAACATAGTTGTGCCTATCTTCCTGTTTGAAAACATTATGGCATGAAATTGACAAATAAGTTCAATGGAAAAAACTTTAATTTATGGAAGTTCAAAATGGAGATGAATTTAATGGAATTTAGGATTTGTGGGAGATTATTGAAGGCATCAAGGAAGCTCCATCATCATGTGTTGATGCAAACATGAAGAAGGTGTGTAGAAATAAAGTTTAAAAAAAATGTCCATCATTGCGACCAATTTGTTTGAAACTTGCTCACATTTGATGGAGGTATGAAACACATTTTGCAACATTCATGAATCCAAGAATCTATTCAACATCTTATTTTTAAGGTGCAAGTTCTTCACATGTGTGAAATGACGTTTTGTCCCTCTACTCCCGGTTCTATGAGGTGATTATATTTGGAAATACATATGTTATTGATGAAAGAAAAATGCAAAACGTGTCTTTAGATGTTAAATTATGTTTGTAATTGAAAACAAATAGTTTGTTTCCTATGCATCATTTATGATTTGGAATTGATAAATATATTTTATAAGTTCAAACTCTCCAAATCCTAGAATTTTATATTAAACTATCACCCACCTAACCAACTTCTAAGGATTTGACAATATGTTCAACTTGACAACAGACCTCTAGTCACTCAAAACATTATTCCCATCACATATGTTATCCAAATTTAGATTGCATTAGTTCATTGAAAAGCTAACTACAAGACACACTTGCTTACCAAATCTTAAATTTTGCGGCCAAATCATTAAAAAGTTATGTCATAGAACCTAAAAAGGTTTCAAGGAAGTAGATAACTCAATTTAACAACAGACCTTTAGTCACTTGAAACATTGTTGCTGTCACATATTTTATTCAGATTAGCTTGTATTAGTTCATTGGAAAGTTACCTATAAGACACACATGCCTACCAAATTTCAAGCTTTGCACTTAAATTTTTAAAAAATTATGCTACAAAACCCAAGAAGTTTTGTGAAATTTCTCTAAGACTTCAAGCTCCCAAAACTACCCTTACTCATTTCCATTCTTTCAAATGTACTATTATCATCCAATCTATTTTCCTTTTTTCCACCATATACTAAAATTAATCATTTTTCTCCTCACAAGGAAAGTTATAGGGATTAATTTTCAAATATTCAAATTGAAAGTTATGTCTAAAAAGAGAACCCAAATGATCCAAATTCGTGCCTTTAAAAAAAAAGGAGGATGTGAAGGAAAATCCCAGCTCGGTGGCCCTTGAAAAGTTCCAAAGTTGATGGCCAATGGGGAAACATCTTGTTTAGTGGCCCTTGAAAGATTCCATGTTTGGTGGCCTTTGGAAGAAGAAGGAGAATCATTTTTTTCATCTCTTTTCACTTTCCCCCCCAATAAATTTTACTTAAACTTTATTTTTCATTGATTTTAAGGTTTTACTTTACCATGGTTCTAGACCATTACTTTACACCTTTCCTTTCTTTTCCTTGACCTATAAATTACAATTATGCATCTCGATGTACCAAGTCTTTCACACGTTCATCACCAAGTTGATTTTGATCAAATATTTTTTTCTTCTTTTGATTCATGGCATCGTGCATGACCACATCTTACGGGCCTCAAACCGCACAAATGAATGAAAAATTGCTTCAAAAGTCATCCTTAGATTTAACATTGACCCAACACCTTTGCGATGAAGATCCTGAATCACAAAAAGTGCGCCCTCATTTCAAAGTTGAACCCCTTCAAGCTTGGTATTATTGCATTTCTCTGAACTTTTGTACCTTGGTGATTTTGTTAAAAATCAACCTCGCTTCTAATGATGAACTTGAAACTATTAGCAAAGGTTTTACAAAACTAAAAACACCCTTATCTTTGCATGGTTTTCAATTCCTGGCCTTGGACACTATCGTTGGTTACGTAGTCCAATTCGTTGACTACCTCCTGATAACAAGGCGAAATTACTTAGTTCACACCATTCGACGCAACCTAAATTTTCTACATTTATGAACTATCATTATGGCATAACCTAAAACTCAATTTGCAATTACAACTTTTCATCAAGTTTATCCATAACCTGAATAAAAATTTCATTCATCATGAAATCCATGTTGCCATTGTTGCCCTATCACATTATTTATTTACATCATTATGTTGTTTTGAATTAATCTTATGTTTATAATGTTTAAAAATTATTTTATCTCCATTGGACCCTTCATTAATACCCCCTCAACTGCTTCACAAATCTCAATCATCCTCGTTTACACAATTACCCATTAAATACCAGAACAAGACCAATGTTTTATTGAACATTATGAATTTTGATGTTCTAACCCTAACCTTCTAGATATTTATCACCCCTAATCACACAATTGAGGTTCTAAAACTATGATTACCAACTTTTGTTGAAGAAAAAAATTCACCTTACACCTCATTCATCCAATATCGAATTTCAAAAAAAAAAAACCCCCCATGCAACCATGTGCATTTATCATTCTTTATTATAACATGAAGTTATTAAAACCCCTAATAGCCTTACCACACCCTAATACCCCTTATGCAATTTTAAAAAATTGAGACTACCGCACATGGTTGTGTCGTTATGGCTCACAACATGCAAGATGCAATAAACAAATGACATGTTTGATCACATTAACAAGGTGAAAGCACTTACAGATGATCAATTTTTTTGCTTAGAGGTTGGAGTTAAAGATGAAAATGTTGTGTGATGAAAGTCTTCCCCCTTCATATGAATATTCATAACATTAAAAAACAAACCCATGAAAGAGTTCACATTGGAATATGTGATAGCACGACTAATGCATGAAATGTTAGTGAAAAAAGAAAACAAACCCCAAAGTGAATATTCAAGGTGAAAGCAAAAACTCAAACTCACATCCAAACACAAGGGTGCGTTAGAATTGTGATAAGCTAGGCCACATTGCATGTTTTTGTTCCAAAAAAAAAAAACAATGAAAAAGATCATGCAAATAATGTAATAGTTGAAAATGGATAAAACAACTATTTATGCATTTGCAATGAATGATGGATTTAATGCAATCAACCTGTGCAAATGGATCATTGATTCCAAAACAAGACAACACATGACTCCACATAGGAAAACCTTTGACACTTATAAATCCATTGATGTTAGAAAAAAAATTCATGAGAAATGATGGCATGGAATAAGTTGTGGGCAAAGGCTCCATTCTTGTAAAAATTGAAATGAAGGGGCACACAAGGAGGATCAAAATCAAGGATGTCCTCCATGTGCCCAAGTTGTATGCAAAAGGACTCAAGGTGAATCTCAACATGATAAGGTATGCTGTGAAAATGCCCAATGGAAAAATGGTGGCAACAACATCACAAAGATCATAACTTGTATCAAATTACATGCACAAAAATGAATGGAGTTTAAATGGCCACTTTGGCATAATGTGATGCAAAACAAAACATGTTGAGACTATGGCATCAATGCCTTGGCCATTTCAATGTGAGAAGTGTGAACGCTCTTCCAAGCATGGTAAGTGGCATGGATCTTGCCCCATCTTCATTTGATTTGTCCTCCTTAACATTTGAAGGTTGCATTGAAGGCCGACAACAAAATAGCCTTTTCCAAGTGATGTTAGTGGAAGGTGTGGAACCAAGGTATTGGAGATTATGCACTCAAATTTGTGCAAACCAATGAAAACCATATCAATGGGTGGAGCATGATATTTTGTCACTTGCATAGATGATTTTTCAAGGAAGGAATGGATGTATCCATTAAAATCAAAGAATGTGTTTTTGATTCAAGGCATTAGTGGATGAAGCAATCATTCAATGCCTTGAATTTTTATATGCATCACATATGTCAAGGTGCTAATTTGAAGGTGAAGTAAACTTGATGCAAAGGCAAGCAAATGCATGTTTTGGGGTTATTTTGAAAACACATAAACATATAGATTTATGTGCTTGGAAACAATAATGATCATCAATAATCATGATGTAATATTCATGGAAGACAACAATGTTTCCAATAATTTGGATATGCATCCAAGTGGGAAAGATGTGGAGCCAACTCTTGTTGTGGACAAATCTTCCAAATCATTCAACAAAGATGATGGAAAAAGAAATAACATTAATAATAATGACTTGATGATATGCAACTAGTAGGTCATGGCATACTTAAAATTCTAATAACCAAAAAAAATGCAAATGGTCATAATTAAGAAGTAATTCCAAATGCACACGTGGAAAACCACACCTATAATGAATATCAATAACATATAAGGGTGCATAAGTTGCTTGGAAAACGATTGAAAAATCACATTTTGCATCAACCAAATCGAGAAATGCAAATATGGTGTCTTTCAATGATCCAATACATATTGTTAAACCTTGCAAAGTGATGATATGATCAAATGGGAGAAAGCCATGCAAAAGGAATATGAATCATTCATGGCAGACAAAACATGGGAGTTGATTCCCCTTCCTAAAGATTGTAAAATCATGGGGTGCAAATAGGTGTTTTGTATAAAGTGATATGCACTAGTCAAATTATGCATCACAAGGTGAGGTTGGTGACAAAAAGGTACTCACAAATTGTTGATATTGATTTCAAGGAGGCATTCACCCCTGGTTCCAAATCCATTACCATTAAATGTATATTCACCATTGGAGCAATCATGGACTTGAAGATAGACAAAATGGATGTGAAGGTTGAATTTTTGAATGGAAACTTGGAGGAAGACATTTATATGGACCATCTTAAAGGATTTGTGCAAGAAGGTCAAGAATATATTTTGTGTGTGTTGAAAAAGGCAAGGGTATGGGTTGAAGTAAGACTTGTATGGGTTGAAGCAATTTCCAAAGGTGTGATATAAATGGGTGGACATTTTTTGATCACCCAAGGCTTTGAAAGGAACCATGCCAATCATTTTTTGCACATTAAGCAAATAAGTGAATTTTTGTTCATTATGATCATTTATGTGAATGATTTGATCATGTTGACACACTACTACAAAACATGTCCCCATTCCATTATCCATTCTACCATTTTGGATGTTGAGTAGAATGGATAATGGAATGGGGACATGTTTTGTAATAGTGACAAGTGACATAAGAATGATGGAGATGATGAAAGCAAAACTTGAAGAGGAGTATGAGATGAATGACCTTGAAAAGTTGCAATGTAAAACTATGGGATCCAACAACCTAATTACCATCAAGGAAAGGGTTGCCGAATAAAAAAGGAATAAAAAGAAAAATGGAAAAACATGAAAGTGAGACCTATCTTTTATAGGCCTACCATCCTATGGTAGCTATTGTCTTGTAATAGCTACCATCTAAAAATAGTTACCATCTTGTAGTAATTATTGTGCTACAACAATTACCATCCTTCAACAATTATTGTCATGTTGCACCTATTGTCGTTTATAGATTTGAAACAAAAGCTAGAGCACCTATAGACTTCTTGTAGGTGTTGCTTACCATCTGCAATACCCACAAACCTTTGATAACTACTACCTACCATCTACTACATCAATATAGCCTCTGCAACCTTTAAATTTAGTGGTTGCTTTCATGCTAATGCTCTCTAGTGGCATTTACCCTCCTTCAACTGCCTTAACTTCATTATCCAATAGCACGTAAAAGAGTAATTTCATTGCCAAAAAAAAAATCAAATTGAGAAACTAATATTCTACATCAATTAAAAAGGAACTTTTTCCCTTACCTTCTTAAAATTCAATACAAACAAGAAAAATAATGCACTTAATTCCACACAACTTTCAACCATTTTCCATTACACCACACCAAGTACAACATGGTTCTCCTACTAACTCTCCCAACCTTTCCATATTTCCTCCTACCATGCTACATTGAAAATGATCCCCCTTATTTTCCTTAAAGATAAATAAGGAACTAATGAAGGTTGCCCATCACACATGTGGGTTTCATTATCTTCTTCTTATTATTCTAATCTCTTCCACACATCCCATTAATTGATTGAATAACAAATACCAATCTTTCTCTTCATGGACTAACTAGCCCGTTAGGTTCATTATTTAAGCAAATAGAAGATGGTAAGTAAATCTACCATTGATAACAAATTACTAAAATTCTCATGGTACTAATTAACCTAGGAATTTCTACCTTTAACATGCACTTTTGTCTTGGAGTAAAGTTTGTGAGAGATTGGGTAATATAATCACCATGAACCAAAGGAAGTACATTGAAAAATGTTGAAATCTTCCAAAATGGATGGTTGTAAACCAATGGGTACACCTCTTGATCCACATGTCAAACTAATGAAGTTCTTTGATGACAAATATGAAAAGAAGTTGTTACAATGAACAACATTACATACAAATCAACAATAGAGTCATTGATGTATGCCATGATAAGGACACATCCTAACCTTGATTTTCCCATGAACATTGTAAACCAATACATGGTTAAAGTCAATTAAATGCATTGGACAATGATCAAGAAAATCATGCATTACTTCAAGGGAACTTTGGATTTCATATTGTGCCTCAAAGGAAATGATATCCATTAAAAAAACATTGTGATGAAAATTGGGCTAATGATGCAAATGATTGAAAATCCATGACCATCTATGTGTTCATGGTTGGAAAAGGAGTCATTTTGTGAAATAACAAAAAATAACTAACCATAACACTATCAATCACAAAGGTGAAATACATGGCAATGAATCAATGCACAAAGGAAGCCATTTGGGTGTGACAACTTTTGGATGATGTGGGATGTGCACAATAAAGACCTATAACCATTATGTGCAACAATCAAAAGTATTGTATTGCACTTGCAACACACCATGTTTGAAAAAAATGCATTTATGTGCACCTTGAATAAAGACTTAGGTGACTACTTATTAATTTGAAATATTCAAAAGTATACTGAAAATATTTCATTTTTAATTTGGAAAAATAATTCAAAAATCCTTTTGATTAATTTTTTTTACTTCATACTATTGTGTAAAGATATGTTAAAAAACATTTCTCAAAATTATGTCAATTTAAAGTCGTTTAAAATATATTTAAAATTTTGTATAAATGATAATTTAAAAAATTACAAATTTTAATGACTTTTTGAATATTTTATCCTCATTAAATTCATTTCAAGTTATTTCACATGTTTTCATAATATATTAGAAACGTATCATCTAAACATATTTAAAATTTTTATAATATTAGTACAGTTTTTGACACAAAAACATAAAAAAACTAAGCATTAGTTACACTTGTTGTGATTTTTATTTCATGAATGTACCCCCTAGAACAATCAAAAGGACACCTGATTAGCTAGGATTAAATCTTAAATAAAGGAGTCAAGGGTTGACATGATTCATAAGGTGTGACCACTTATTATAAATTAAGGGCTTTAGAATTGGGAGCAATTTCATTCCATTCCATGTTTTGTATTTCATGCGCATAAGCTTTGGTGATGCAATTAAACCTCTAATTCTTTTATCTTCAATAACCTTAAAATGAAAATTCAAACTCTCTTGAAATTCCTAATGTTGTCAAAGCATTTTTGGTACTCGTATGCAAAAAGGACTTTTTTTCTTGGGCATTAAATGATTGAAAACCTTAAAACATTGGTATTGTAATTTCATTTATGATACAAATCACTTAGAATTTGACACTTTGCTAGAGATTGAAAAAGGATTACATTAAAGATGATTTCAAAAAAAATTATGCAAAAAAATTAGTGCAAAAAAGATTCAAATGTTTGCATCAAAAGTGCAACCTCATTTTGAAGTACATACATTTGCAACATATAACTCTATCAAATTGGTGTTTTTTCAAATTCATCGTGACTTCACAACATAATAGATAAAAGAAGCAACAAGCTTTGAAAGTTTAAAAACTCACTTGAGTCACCAAATGTGGATCCACAAGATACTCGAATAAGTTCATCTCCTTAGTAAGAGAATTTAACATTGAGAAGCTTTGACGACCATTGTTTCACTTGTTGATCCTCCTACAAAGAGCTACTAAATCTTGCCTAGCTATAATGTAACGTTGCAAAAAACACAATTCTAAAAATAAAGAATGTGAGTTCACACCTTTGCAAAGCACAACCACCATGTTCTCACATTGCACTTTGAACATCTAGGCTCCTTGCTTGTGTGTATATCTCATTACATTCTTTGGTTAGAAGCTTGGGATCATGTACACAAACCCAATAAGTCTCTCAAATGCCATTGTTGTTGATAGAAAAATGAGGTCAACATAGAAACATAATTGTGAAAGACAACAATTCTACAAGATTGCAAAGAAAACACAATACAATTCCATGACATTGTAGAGAAATCTCCACACAATTTTATGATATTGCAAAGAAAACTCCACACAATTCTACAAGATTGCAAAAAGAATTGCACAATAAATACTTGGAAGATAATAAGAAAATAGGTGTAAACATAACCTTAGGAGAGGAGCTCACAAAACGACAAATTGTCATCACCTCCTTCATCCTGTAGTTGCCATGACTCCTCCACTAATTTCATCATCTACTAATATCAATGGTAGGTGTTGAAAAAGTAAACGAATATAATACCTCTAAAATTGCAACAAAAGAAATCTATGTGAACTACACACTTTGAAAATAAACAACACAATAAGTGCAGCAAAAAGACATGAATCGTTCTAGAACATTTGCTAACAGATCAATTGTTAGTCACTTTGTCAAATTGCCATCACTTTGCCTTGTTGCATCTGTAGTTGACATCATAGAAGCTAAGTCCAATAGCTAAAGAAACTTCTAACCTATGTTTTTGTTGTGATGTAATGCTCATTTGTGAAGAAATTGACACACAAATCTACAAAAAGTTTCCCAAACCAAGAACATGACACACTTGGCTACTTTTAGAATGGGTTTCTTCCAGCAATAATTGTTCAACAATAACACCATAATTGCATAGTCTTGGAATTTCTGCAGCTATGCAAAAAACTTCACGTTCCCCAGGTCTATATCTGTTTGTGTCTACAAGCCTATCACAATGGACTGAACCATTTGCTTGCTAATTCTTGCAACACATCACCCTTGCATCATCATCAAATTAGGAGCAAATTGCAAACAACAGGGTCACATCCTCATCACCAACTCTAGACATTCTTCTCATTCCCAAGTTGTAATTAACACTTGGGAACATAGTTGTTAAGAAAACCCTAATTGCTCTAAAACCTGAAAAGCTCCACCCAAGTTTTCCTCTTCACCATTGTGCCCCCTCAAAACAACCTGCTTGAATTCAACTTGAGCATGGGAATCTGAAACCGAAAACCAAAACCCTTCTTCAAATGGGCAAAATACTAGTGGTTCTCTCTCCTTGTTGATACCATTCATTCTTGAATATTGGCAAGTGTTGAACAATTTGTGAGTTTCTGTCAAAATTTGGAAGTCGCCATTCATTCTTGAATGTTGCAGGTGTTGCACAATTTGTGGGTTTCTGTCAAAATTTGGAAGACTCGGCCATGATGCTCGTTTGCAAACAAAGAACATGGCAAGGAGAACGAACACTAAGCACTCACATACTACATAGAAAATAGAAGAAGAAACCAATGCAATCCATATGATGGAAAGCTCCTCTTTAATCCTCATGTTCCTGCATTTAGTTCTTCTCCAAGTGAAAAATTTCTTTAGATTGGCACACACATTCCTTGAGCTTCTCTTGACGTTCAACAACTTGTAAGCAAATCTCCATCGTCTTACTGCATCGAGATTACAGCAAAATTTGCAACTGCAATAACTTATCCATGCAGCTTTCAGCAGACTCAATGAAGAAGGGATTCGGAAAGTGGAACGCATAATAAGCTTTCGTTTCTGTGCCTGAAAGGCATGATGAAAGAAGCTTGCTCAAATTCCAAAGATAAGTGCTGACACTTCTTGTAATCCATATTCCTAGAAACCTCAATTAGGAGAGCAGACTGAAACGTCCTCTAGGAGTGTTGATGCACCAAGGGGAGAAGAAGAAGAAGAAAACAAAATGAAGAGTCGTCATTGCGGAGAGAAGAAAGGCAAGGAAAAACAAGACCTTTCAAAACCCCGGTCCTAGACTTTGTGTACCTGGAGGCACCAGGTCCTGCGGCGGCATTTCAGGTTTCCAGATCCTATTAGTCTCACGGGGAGAGAGAGGGAGAGTGAGACAAAAGAGCAAAACAAAAAGGCGATGGAAGAAAAATTGCGATCCCCGACTACAGGGATTTACTTCCTGCGCCAAATTTTCAAGGTTTCAGATCCTACTTTCACGGGGAGAGCGCGACAAAAGAGCAAACAAACGGCGATGGACGAAAAAAACTGCGCTGGGAAAGCAAAAACTGCGATCCCCAACTGCAGGATTCAGCCGGGTTTGTAGTAGCCTACTGGACCCGGAGAATGGCTTGGCGATTGAGGTGACAAGTCCATTGTGCGGGCTGGATGGGCCCCGCTTGTTGACACCCGGATAGTTCGTCTTCCCGCTGCTGGCGGGGTGTCTTGGCGGCTTTCGTGGATCTCCGCACGTCGCCCCCTTCCCTTTAGCTCGTTGACGTTCTCCTCTTCGACGCGGTCGTTCGGACTCTCTGTAATACATCACTGAAACACGCGATTTATGTGGGGCCCTTCTCGCTCTCGTTCCCTCCTCCCCTTGATTGTTGTTCTTTGCTCGTGCTCTGTCAATTTTGAATCTTGTTGTGAGGATAGTGCGAGAGAGAGAGAGGTTCTCGATTAAGAGATGTTGGAGTACAAAGGCTGAGAGAGAGAGAGAGAGAGAGAGAGAGAGAGAGAACAGTTTCGGTTTGGGGTGATCATGGTGTCGCCGAGGTCGGCTGCGACTGGCGGGGCGTTGGGATTCCGTGGAGGTGTGGCGATGAGACAAGGGGCGCAGAATGCTGCAGGTGGGGTGGTTGTGGAGAATTCCAGTAGCAACAACATCCCTTTGCATCATCCTCAGGCGGTGGCACGTAGAGGAGGCGGAGGTCGTTACATGAACTTGTCGCGGGATGATAGTTCCATCGGCGGAGGTGACGACAGTGAGATGGGTTCCGAATTTCTCTACACTGTGCACATTCCCTCAACTCCCGACCATCAGCTCATGTCCGCCACTCCTTCGGTGCGCTCCATGGATCCAGGAATTGCAGTGAAAGCCGAGCAGCAATTCGTGTCCAGCACCATCTTCACTGGCGGCTTCAATAGCGTGACACGAGGTCACGTGATGGAGAAGATGATGGAAGGCGAGGAGTCCAACCATCATCATCCACAGCTTGCGTGCGCAAGGGGGGCTACTTGCTCCGTTGAAGGTTGCGATTCCAAAGCCATGCGAGATGAGCGCGGAGAAGACATGACTCCATGCGATTGCCAGTTCAAGATCTGTCGCGACTGCTACATCGACGCACTCAACTCGTCAGGGAAATGCCCCGGTTGTAAAGAGGAGTATAGGATTCTCGAGGAGGCGGAGCAGCCGATGATGATGATCAGCAATGGAACTCAGCACCAGAATGGCGGCGGCACTGATTCCTCCACAGACATCAGAGCTTTACCACCGCCCCCGTCTTCCTCCTCCGATGACGGCACCAACAAGAATCTGGAGCGACGTCTGTCTCTGCTCAAGGCTCAGCCGGGGGGCTTGCTCATGAGCAATCAGTCCTCGGACTTCGATCATACGCGTTGGCTGTACCAAACCAAAGGCACGTACGGCTATGGCAACGCCGTGTGGCCAAAGGATGATGGCTACACCAGCAGCGGCGGCAACAACAACAACAACAACAACAGCGCATCACATTTGGGCTCGCAGCCTGATTTCAACGACAAATCCAGGCGTCCTCTTTCAAGGAAAGCTAGCATCTCACCAGGAATCCTTAGTCCATATAGGTAACAACAACACCCAAGTTCCACTTTCTCTCTCAATCCTCTAGACCCATGTGCAATCTTGTCCTCCTCCTCTTCCTCTACACCCACAATCCCCACAGAATCCCTGTTAGCCTCTTGCAATTGTTTCCTTTTTTCTTGGCACCTGAAGGAGGAGTTGCTTTGTATCAATCTGTGAGAAACAAAGTCTCAGGGACAGAGAGAATGGAGCTCAATTGTGTATGATCTGCAGAGGAAAAAACACTTGCATTGTGTATGCATCCTCGAGCCTCCCTCTTGCACTAGATACAAAGACCACCTAAGAGCTCTGCAAATTCTTTCTTGTTGGCCAGAGTGGAGTGGATTCCTGAAATGCTGTTTACTTCCAGAGGCTCAACATAGATAGAGGTCTAGTTTGATTGATTGTGTCAACCTATGAAATTTTGTGCACAATTTGCCAGGCTCGGTAGTAGCAGAAATAGCACCAATATTTTTTCAATTGATGGCAGACTTTTTTTTCCTTTTGTTTTTTTCATCTTGGGTTTTGCAGATTGCTGGTGGTGATACGGATGGTGGTTTTGGGCTTGTTCCTAACATGGCGTATCAAGCATAAGAATGTGGATGCAGTGTGGTTATGGGGCATGTCAGTTGTGTGTGAGATCTGGTTTGCCTTCTCCTGGATTCTTGATCAGCTCCCAAAGCTGTGTCCAATAAATCGAATGACAGATCTTCAAGTGCTCAAGGAGAAATTTGAGATGTCTACTCCGAATAACCCGTCTGGAAGATCTGACCTACCAGCTGTGGATGTGTTTGTCTCCACTGCTGATCCTGAAAAGGAGCCACCAATCACAACTGCCAACACAATTTTGTCCATTCTTGCTGCTGAGTACCCTCTAGAGAAACTTTGTTGCTATCTTTCAGATGACGGTGGAGCACTTTTGACATTTGAAGCTTTGGCAGAGGCCGCAAACTTTGCAAGGGTTTGGGTTCCATTTTGTCGTAAGCATGACATTGAGCCTCGCAATCCTGAGACCTATTTTCTGTTGAGAGGTGATCCCACCAAGGGCAAAACGAGGTCTGACTTTGTCAAGGATCGTCGACGAGTGAAAAGAGAGTATGATGAATTCAAGGTGCGCATCAATGGCTTGCCTGAAGCTATTCGTCGTCGCTCAGAGGCATACAATTCACATGAGGAGATTCGTGCAAAGCGTGATCAAATTGAGACTGGTGCTGATCCCTCAGAACCTTTTAGTGTGCCCAAAGCAACATGGATGGCAGATGGAACGCACTGGCCTGGTACTTGGACACAGTCAGGCAAGGAGCATGGACGTGGAGATCATGCAAGCATCATCCAGGTAAAAAGACCTACACTCCAATCTTCTCCACAGCCAATGCTTGTAGTAATTGAGATTTAGGTTTTATCATACTGGAATCAATTTCATCAGTAGGTTGCATTTGAAGCTTTTTTTTTATATTCTGAACTTGTGATCAAATCTAGATGTCATGATCTACTTGCAACAGGAACTAGCTATAAGCAGGAAAAACAGGCATTTTCCAAAACCCTAATTTCTTGCTATTTTCACTGAGGGAAGAAAGACTGATAGCTGGGCTGTGACTTTAGGTGATGTTGGCTCCTCCTACCAGTGAACCTTTGATGGGAAGCAATGATGAGGAGAATATGATTGATACATCAGACATTGATATCCGCTTGCCAATGTTAGTCTATGTCTCACGAGAGAAAAGACCAGGTTATGACCACAATAAGAAAGCAGGAGCCATGAATGCATTGGTCCGGAGCAGCGCAATCATGTCCAATGGCCCATTCATCCTGAATCTTGATTGTGATCACTACATCTTCAACTCAAATGCCATACGAGAGGCAATGTGTTTTTTCATGGACAGAGGGGGTGACCGCATTTGCTATGTTCAGTTCCCTCAACGGTTTGAAGGTGTGGACCCAAATGATCGATATGCAAATCACAACACTGTTTTCTTTGATGTGAATATGCGAGCATTGGATGGATTGCAAGGGCCTGTATATGTTGGTACTGGTTGTGTGTTCCGGAGAATTGCACTATATGGGTTTGATCCACCACGGATAACAGAGTATGGCCCATGCTGGCGCTTCTTATGTTGCTGCTGCTTGGCAATGAAGAAAGAGAAAAAGCACTCACAGCCAGAGAAACGGGGTTCGGAGGTCAGAGCTATGACAGGTGCAGGTGGAACTAGTGATGAGGATGATGATCTTGAGGCTGCTATGATGCCTAAGCGATATGGAGCATCTGTCAGTTTTGCATCCTCCATTGCTGTGGCGGACTTCCAGGGCCGACCCCTTGATGACAAAGGTGTGCACAATGGGCGACCAGCGGGTGCACTCACTATCCCCCGGGAGCCTCTGGATGCTAGCACAGTCGCAGAGGCCATCAGTGTCATTTCTTGCTTCTATGAAGATAAGACAGAATGGGGGCAGAGGGTGGGTTGGATTTATGGTTCTGTCACAGAGGATGTTGTCACAGGTTTCAGAATGCACAACCGTGGTTGGAGATCTGTTTACTGTGTAACAAAACGTGATGCCTTCCGTGGGACAGCTCCCATCAATCTCACTGACCGCTTGCATCAGGTCATTTCTCTCTTCCACTACCTGCATGCATGCATCCAGTGATTCCTTGGCAATAACTGCAGATTATTTGTTGTTTGCCACCAGGCCAGTGTAGAGTGAATGAGACTCTGTGTGGGTGCTTTTCACTGAAGTGGTGGTCAAATCGCAGGTGCTGCGGTGGGCAACTGGCTCAGTTGAGATATTCTTCTCACGCAACAATGCTCTGCTGGCCAGCACACGCATGAAGTTCTTGCAGCGTGTGGCATACCTGAATGTGGGCATCTACCCCTTCACTTCCGTGTTCCTCATCGTCTACTGCTTCTTGCCCGCACTCTCCCTTTTCACAGGCCAGTTCATTGTCCAGTCACTCAACCTCTCTTTCCTCATCTACCTCCTTACAATTACTGTCACTCTGTTTATGCTTGCCATTCTGGAAGTGAAGTGGTCCCGCATTACACTAGAAGAGTGGTGGAGAAATGAGCAGTTTTGGGTCATTGGTGGCACAAGTGCACATCTTGCAGCTGTGTTCCAAGGATTACTGAAAGTCATTGCTGGTATCAATATCTCATTTACCTTAACCTCAAAGTCAGGAGCTGAGGATGAAAGCGACATATACGCAGACCTGTATGTTGTAAAATGGAGTTCGCTCTTCATTCCTCCAATTACAATCATCCTGACAAACATCATTGCCATAGCTGTTGGTTGTTCTCGTACTATCTATAGCACAATTCCACAGTGGAGCAAGCTGCTTGGTGGCGTGTTCTTCAGTCTATGGGTTCTGTTTCATCTCTACCCATTTGCAAAGGGTCTCATGGGCAGAGGTGGCCGTGTACCAACTATTGTGTATGTGTGGTCAGGCCTGCTGGCTGTTATTATCTCCCTGCTGTGGGTCTATGGCAGCCCTTCTTCAAGTAACTCTCAAGTAAGTGGAGGAAGCAGAGGCTTTCAGTTCCCATTCTAGAACTCTGACAGCCAAATGCAGCTCCAACCCATCTCTCCTGCAACGATTTGGCTGCTCCTGAAAACTGCCCTGATGGTGGACCCACTTATCATTGAGCACAGAATGTTGATGTGAAACTTTCTTCAAACTCACTGCTTGAATGAAGTGGAGAAACCTGGATCACCCATGGATTTTGACTTCTTCATCAACAAAAGGAGAGGGATAGCTACTAAATACCACAACCAATTCACAATGTTCCCACTCAGCTAGGCAATGGCAATCTGAGCAAAGATTCATTTGGAGTAAATATTAAACCATTAAATGGCAGCTGAAATGCACTTCCAGTCCACTCCTTGAAGAAAGCCTACTTGGTTCCACACGAAGACTGTTTTTTGTCTTTGTTACAATGCATTGTTTCTCATGCAAGAAATTTGTAAATTTGTCTCAGTACTGATGTGGTTCCATTAAGTTGGAATTGAGCTCATTTTCAAGGTATCACGAGTTTTTTCATGGAGGTAATATCAATATTCATGTTCAATACTTTGCTGGTATTGGTCTCCTGAGTCACTACTTATTTTCATAACTAAATTATAAATTTGGTTATATACTCATATCATAAAAATATATGAAGTTGACAGTTTGTCTAATATCAGGACTTTGGCACTGAAAGTTCTTGAAGATTTCTATATTGTTACCCTATTGGCAAAATAGGTATATCATAAATCATATAATTGCTCAACACTGATTACAATGTTGTTCCAGATTTTATTTTTTAAATTCAGAATCACAAATTCTTCAAGTTATGGTTTTCTGAAAATTTCTAGAATCAAAGAGCCTTCAGCTTCAGCTTTTCTAATATTTTCAAAGAATCAACAGTTTTCATGAAAGAACTGGTGATTTGGCTTAGGTTATTTGACATGCTTCTTTCAATTTTTAGAACCCCAGTTAACGATATTGGAGAGCCAGAAAGGAGGATAACACCTTGCTCTTTCCCTGGCCCATTATCGAGTTGTAGTTTTGATACTCTGAAGTTTATAGAGATGGTGGAGTTGTAAGAACTTGCAATCAGTCAAAGATAAGTAGTCTAGTCTTGTGAAGAATCTAGCAATTGATGACGCAACCTGCTGTAGATTTGGAAATGTACAAAGGAATAAGAAAATGAAAAAGGGAGAAATTATAGAACATCAAGTTAGCTCAAACTAGATGTCAAAATCTCTCCATGTCAAAAACTGACCGCTTATAATAAATCAGCTGAATTGGTCTTTAGCATTTCCTCACAAGTTACCTTGAGTTGAAACAATATCATGTTAAAAAATCTTGACTATTTTGAGAAATGATGGGCACCCATTTCCTCACAAGTTACCTCCAGTTGAAACAATATCATGTTCAAAAAGTCCAGTCTGTGTGGAGAGAGAGAGAGAGAGGGAAGTGAAGCTATAAACTTAGTAATGTTTTGTTGATTGTGTGT
>Ga0209611_10005815_pt1 | contig 20491 bp, 20 predicted proteins | sample S1TSphgellanicum_3_FD_187693 | JGI IMG/M metagenome (GOLD analysis project Ga0209611, IMG submission 187693) | Host-associated microbial communities from peat moss isolated from Minnesota, USA - S1T2_Fc - Sphagnum magellanicum MG (SPAdes) (version 2) | ecosystem: Host-associated > Plants > Peat...
TTTAGTGTTTAGTGTACATACCTTCATGTTTTGATGATAAGAAGTTGGGTGTTTTTCTTGCAGATAAATCTAGTGGACTGGTTGAAGCAAATGGTTGGGAGTAGGCGTTCCGAAGAAGTGGCGGATCCGAGCATGGAATTGAAGCCAACTTCAAGGGCGCTTAAGCGCTCTCTGCTTGTCGCTTTGAGATGTGTGGACCCAGATGCTCTGAAACGACCCAAAATTGGCCACGTCGTTCATATGCTTGAGGCAGAAGATTTTCCCTTCAGAGACGTACACATACTCTCTCTCTCTCTTCTGCCTGAGCCCGATTAATTTCAAATGTGTACATTTGCTTTGTGCAAAAGTTTGTTGCATTAATAATCCTTTATGCTTCTTCCTTCCTTTCTTGTGTGTTTACATAAATAAAACTCTTGCCAAAATCCATGTACTTGTTTCATAAAAAACCCTTGATTTTTGTTTTTGATGCAGGACCGGAAAGCAGGTTCAACGACCACCATGCGGTCCCATCGGACAGAAGCACAAAGCCAAGAGCGGTTATTGCAGCGACTTTCGACTGGGCAGTCGGCGGATGATAGTGACACATCGGTGGATGAAAGTCCTGCCGCCAAGGCCTTTGTGAAACGCACACGTAACTGGGAAGTGACCAGAAACTCACCACGCCATTATGAGGGCTGACGCCAAATGGGAACTAGATATTGTTTTTTTTCTTGAATATTGCTGCCCATTCATGACGCTGCTGCCCCCCTCCCCCTCCCCCCCTTCCCTTTAAGTATCGTTTCCCAGACTCTCTTGCAACAACAAACAACAACCAAGGGATGGATGAGGTATTTATTATTTTACCCCAAGGGAAGCAGGAACAAAACACTGCAAAGAAGGAAAAGAGAAAAAACCAAAGGAGTGGAAGAAGAAAGGAGCTTGCTCACTCCCCAAATGCTGCAACCTCCCCAAATGCTGCAACAATCAAAGGTGTCAGTGGTGGTGGTGGGCTCAAGATTTGTTGTGCAAATGTGTGTCCAGTGTGAGAGGAGCATACTGGACAATGAAAACTCATTAAACCTAAAAATGAGCGAGTGGGAAAGAAGAGAGACAACCAAAAAAACCAAGGTTTAGATTGCAGATCAGAGAAAGAATAATGTTGTTAGGGTTAGGGTTTAGGAGAATAGAACAACTTACGCTTGTGGGTTAATTTACTTGGTATGTACTGTACTCTATAGGCTTTGCAAAATGCTGCAAAGAAGAAAAGTATGTCCATTCTATATTTACAAACCTACTACTATTATGACATTTTACACTCACTGGAAGGAAGGAAGGAAGCAAGCAAGCAAGCAAGGTTCCCTTACAATGACATGGTTTAGCTTCCACCCAAGTTAATCCAAGTGATATTTCATTGACTTGCAAAGGAGTCTAGGCACATGTACATTAATTGTCATGTCCTTTGGTTATGACAAGCTGCTTCTTAAGGATAAGTAATCTTAGAACAATCCTAGAGAGAACATATTCCACATGCTTGGTTTTGAACAAAATATTATTTCTCTTGGAAAGTAGCAAGAGACTCAACTTTGTGAAGTCAAAAACCCTAATGCACACACACCACAATGGGAGAATTCATGCCATGTTATGTGTACGTGTGTTAAACACAAAATTATTGTGATATATTTTGTTGCAAACAACTATGAATATACACACCTAGACATGATTAGGGTCCTTACTACCCCATACAACATGTTTTCAATAGTAAGCCCTCAGCAATGTGTTGTCTCACTACTAGGGCACAACAAGTAATAACGCGACATGTTGAGGGCTTACCTTACACTTTATTGCCTCCGGCTTGTATTGGATCCCATCAGGTACGTGCAATTATATTTTCTTAAAGTGGGCTGGCTTTTTACACCATGTAAGGTGCTCTCCAAGTACACTAAAAAAAATACCAGTGCAAGTCTTTCTTTATGGAACTTGTGGAATGACTGGGATCCCAGCCTTTGGCCAGGGACTTCAAAACCTTTGGACACAACATTCCTTGATGTTAAGATCTGCGAACAATGTTAAGATCAGTGTAGTAATTTGTGCTAAAACAATGTGAAAATCAGTGTAATAATTTGTGCTAAAACAATGCTAAGATCAGTGTAATAATTTGTGCTAAAACAATGTTAAGATCAGATTATTAATTTGTGCTAAATCAATGTTAAGATCAGATTATTAATTTGTGCTAAATTGATGTTAAGATTGGTGTAACAATTTGTGCTAAAACAATATTCAGATTGGATTATTAATTTGTGCTAAATTGATGTTAAGCTGGGTGTAATAATTTGTGTTAAAACAGTGTTAAGATTGGATTATTAATTTGTGTTAAAACAATGTTAAGATCGGTGTAATAATTTGTGCTAAAATACAAGTCCATCCATGACAGTGTAGATACCAGAAACAAGCATGGATAGTAACTGGCATGATATGGGCCATGCTATTTTGTCAGTCTGGATCTGGCATTGTTTGTGCACCATTAACCCCGAGATAGAGAAGCATTGTGCACAGCTGCAGATGATGGATCACACTAAGTTTGTTGTTTTTCTCTCTCTCTCAGACCAATCAGATTTGTGTCTGGGGTTTTTTCTTTGATTCCATCTCTTTCCCATCTCTTTGATTCTGAGGTCCAGTGATTTTTTATCAACAAATTTTATTGTATTTTAGACTAAAATTTTTGGGAATTCTTTTAATCCCCAAAAAAATATAAATCTGGTGAAAATTCCACTGATTTTTCTACTTTTTCAAAAAACATTGTCACAATAACAAAAAAATGGAATTCTCTTTTTTTTTAATCCCAAAAAAAAGCAACAAAAGGAACAACCCTGGCACCTGCTGTGATTTCAGCAATAAATTTCCAAATGTTTTTTGCAGACTTTTTGAGAGTACCTATTTGAACACCTCGTGGGTGATGGATCTGCAGACATGAGTGAGCTCATAGTGTCGTCCTTTGATAGCCTATCGAACCTCACACATGACATCCGCAGCTCCCTATTATGTACTAGCATCAACACCCCCATGCCCATTACGGTTTGTCAAGGTGCCAGGCACATCATACATAAGGGTGAGCTAGGGCAACACACCCAACCAATATATAATGGGCCAGGAGGGCAAAGGCCATTCCATGACATTAGGGTCTGGGGTGGCAAATTCAACAATTTCAAAAAGAACACATGTTCAACAAGCAGCTCATCGCATAATGGCTCTGCACATTGTTATATGTCAAGCAACTTAACATTATAGGCAATGAAATTGTGGGACATGGTGAGGTAATTTAAATGCAAAATTATTAGGTTTATGATATGTCCAAAACGCCTCTGTCATTCTTGATACGCATTGTTCTGATGGATTGTTTGACCAAATGTGATCTAGTTGTGAACCATATATTGTTGTGTTTTCTTGAAATTGAATTTTCATTTTATTGATAGTCATAAACTCAAATAAATGTCTTATTTTTAAAGTTTGTTTTTTTGAGAACATTCACATTAAAATCCCCTAAAACAACTATTGGACAAATTGTGGGAGATTTTGATATTAATTCTTGAAGTGTAGATTAAAAATTTGTTAAAGATAAAGATGGGGGCTTATAAACTACAATGATGTGAATTGTTCAATGAGTGCTGGTATTGAAGGATACAACTATGAATTCTAATCTAGACATAGTTACAAATTCACATGAATCAAGTACAATACTTCTATCATACAATAACATGATTCCTTGGCTTCCATATGTAACAATTGATTTGTATTTTGAGTGATTTGAATATTGATGTGAAAATTTATTTTGACTTTTGACTTTAGTTTCATTCAAGCATAAAATATGAGATGTTTACAAATTTTGATCTATTTCAATATTTTGAAAATGAAGTGATAGAGATCTTGTGTTCAATGATTGAATTACTATTTGTGTTTGTCTAAAAGGTTGCAAATATGGTACACACAATTGTTATTCAGATATTGTTTTTAAACATTGCATTTCATTTGAAACAGATTTGTCAACTTTAAAATTTGCTTCAACTAAAGGTGCAAGTAAATACAAGTTTTATTTTTCTCTTACACGAGATAATGTTGTGTAAGTTAGTCTATGATGATGTATTCCATTGGGATCAAATGCTAAAAAATCAAAAGTTAAACCTTGAGATCGATGAATTATACGTGCTGCAATTGGTTGGGCATTGAGTATTCGTGATTAAATGATTTGAATTTGCTCCGACTTGTATCTCTTTAGAATTTGGTTATTTTGGTGTCCATGTTTCATGAATGTGGGTTATGTATAAATGTCGATTTTGTATTCTAATTGTAGATCCTACTTTAGGATTATTAAAATCAATCCATACGAGGGATTCATTATTTTGCAACTTGGTGACATCTTGGAAAACCCCATCAACTCCATTGAATAATCCGTGCATAATTCCCAGCACATAATTTTATTAACATTCTAATTTTGATTTGGATTTTGGAATGCAAACCTACTGTTTGTGATGAGTCATTCTTTAATTTGAAATGTTTGGGGCATGTATCATGGTGTTGGTCATTAGCATCAAAAACATATTCTTGTCCTTTAGTCTTTTGAAAAACGAAATCATTTCTTTCTTTTGTTGATTTATTTGTGCAATACATGTAAAGGAAATTTAAATCATTTGGAGGCAGATGTAAGCAGGTGTAATTCAGTAATGTAATGTCTACATGATTGTGGGTTACAATTCAAAATCTATTGAGGACTTCAATAAATTGGTCATCAGTTTGATGCATGATCTAGGTGAGTTCAAAAACACAAATGCAATCTAGCTAGAAATTAATCACCAAGGCATCAATGTTATCAAACTTTCTTTGGAACACCCAATTATTTCGAATACATAATGTTTGATATAAAATCACCAATTATTATGACATCCATATTTCCAAAGAAATGATTATGTGTATGTTTGATGGATCTAAGATGGAGGTCAATAAAAAATAAAATTCTACTGCCTATAAGAGAAACTTCATCTAACACTAGAAGTTGTAGTTCATCATAAGTTTTCAATAAGGAATTGAACTTTTCTACTAACAAAGATTGTAAATGTTTGCAATTTAATGGAAGGCTTAGTCTTGAATGGATAGTAGTCCCATTAATATTGAATGTCACTTTGAATGTGTACGCCATTAAAATTGCCTTTTGCTTCAAGAGATCAGAACCAAGTTTTTATGTTATAATGTCTTAAGGAGGCCTATATCAAAAGCAAAAGTGTGAATGTTTTATTGGTACTTGCTCCTTTGAGTCCTTCCTTACATGGGTGTGTAATACCTCATAATCCAAAGATTTGGAAGTTGTTAAAACAAATCCTACACCTTCATCAACCATGAGAGCCATTGTGTAATCCAACATAATATCCTTCTTCTTTAAGGGGAAGCATGCTTCATTGGCTACATCCTTGATGACTACTTGGCTTGACAAAATACCACATAATAAGAAAGAATTTGTAAGTCAATATATATTTTCTGAAGTACAATATGAAAGGACATTATGACATGGTCCTATGTCATATCTATGAGTTTGTGAAGAACTCCACAACAACACTTCGAAAGTCACATGACATCAGTTTCTGGTTCTAACCTAGTTCCTAGTTTTATGAAAATTGGATATGATATTTTTGAATTTTTTAAATTATTTTTTTATAAAAAAAGGACTAGAATTGGGGGCTAACCAAGGTTAACCAGTAGTTAACTACCAATTTTGGTCCAAGTTACTTGGAACTAGACCAAAATCAAGTTTGATTTAGAGCTAAAACCAAAACCTAAACTAGAATTTTTTTAGAAAAATTGGACCCCAAATTGGAATTGCTTTAATTTACTTTTTAGAATTGGAACCAAAGGTTCTTCATAAGAGTCAATAACTGCCCCAACATTGGTCATACTTTCAGCCTATGTTCATAAACCATGCCATATAGTCCAACTATACAAAAGTTATGCCTTGATTTAGTCCATGCAGATTAAGCTCCCAAATCTTATCATAAGAACACTTAATTGAATACATATTAAAGCTTGATGACACCTAAGAAGAATTCATAGATAATAATTGATTTAACATTCGTCCCTTAAAAAGTAAAATGAAAGGGTTTAGGATTTAGGTTCAAAATAAGTGAAACATTGCAACATAATAATTGAAAAGACCTAATGGATGAGGTAGATTCAAACCTAATAGGTTAATAACAATAATAACAACCTGTTTATTTGCTGCAAATCTCACATTTAGAAGTCTAAACAACATGTTTGTGCCTTGCATGCAACAATTAGATTGTAAAGAAAGGGAGTTAGCATCCTGATTGTAGTGCTTTGGCAAACACCCAATAATGAATTGCCTCTTCTTCATTGCCTTTTGACTTATAGTGCCTACTCATATGAAACTAAAGAAGAAAGTTTCTTCTTGAAACTATAGATAGACGGGTTCCTAAAAAGATGATGATCAGAAACACCATTGTTGCGACCACATATCATAAACAATAAAGAACAATATGTGGAATAAACATGTTTGCCACAAATGTTTCAATATGAGTTTCTATTGTTGTTGATGCTGCATATGATGTTGCATAACCATACATCAAGGCTAAGCCAACACACACATCATCTACATCTATTGTGTTACCATGTGCAAAGATTACTGCCATTAATCTACCAAACATAGATTTACTTATCAGCAAGTTCTTTAGCTAACATCAAAGCAATTTAAGGTTTTTACAATTTTAGCCACAAGTAGTTAACTCATCACCGATAACTAGCACTTCAAATACCACTACTAGTAATTAAGAACAATTGACTATGCAATACTTGGAACCCACATACCTACGAAATCCTTTCTGGCTTTGATTCTTTAATACTTTTCTCAACTTCTCCATAACAGTGTCAAGATGTGCAGCAACTATTTGAAGGTACAACTTTTATCATCAATTGAACTATGTTTCACCACGTGTCCCTCAAATCCATACATGGAAGTGAACTACATGACCTTTGGACCTATCAATGTTAACTCAAAAGGGAAAATGCATTGTTTTTTACTAAAATAAAAAATGGTTTAAGGTTTAGGGTTTAAGGTGCAAGCATAACTAAAATACCAGGCCCATGCCCTTGGCAAGACCAATTTGATTCATCTCATCTCTAATGTTGGCATGCTTACACATTAAAACAATCTTTTGTTGCACATAACATTTTTCATCTACTTTATGTAGCAACATTCCCAAGCATCTAACAAGGCACTTTTCCATCTATTAGTCAGCAACCCAACATGCTAGTTACATAAAATAAAAAAGGCAACAACACAACCATCATTACCTTGTAGACAAATCACAAAACCGAAAAGAAAAAAAAAAGGATTGATTTAGGGTTTAAGGTTTAAGACCCATTATAGCAACAACTTCATAAATTTTTTTTATTCATTTTGTTAAACAACTTTAGACTTTGACAACGCACGGAAGTTACATGACCCAAAAAAAAAATTATAAATGGTGAAAAGTTTGCACCCACCCACCTATGCAGCATTGCAAAATGTTGATGGTCTCCCACATGCAAGTCATACTACATACTCAGAACATTCCCAAATCCATTTTGGGCTTTGTATAACATCAAGTGACTTTGATAATAATTACAAAAGTGTGTGCCATAAGAGAAAAAACTATGATTTGGCAAGAAAGCTAACATGCCCCCAAACTCTTCAAGAGACCCAAAGGTGGGTCCTAAAGCAAAACAACATAACAAGAAAAGAATTAGGGCACGTTCCCTAACTGGTAGCATTTTGGGGATAGTTGGGTGTGTTAGAGCTCTAGGATGGGACTAGGACGAACTCACAAGCAAGAGTTCAAGATGAGATCAACCTACACAACCAAGAAAAAATGGTGGTTAATGCAAATTGAATGGAAGTGGTGTATGGACTTAATAGGGACAATCTTAAGCATAAGCTTTACATGGCCTGCAACGTTTGGGAGGAAGCACCACTCCCCTCCCCTATAGTATACTTTGTGCTTCTCCACGGAGATTACATCCAAATGTCACTTTTCCCTAGGATTCCCACTTAACTTTGGACGTTCATATCTTTTTCAAATCAAGTTTTTTTTTGAGATTGTGAGGACAATATCTTATATCCTTTGAAAATATCTCTCCAAAAATGTATAGCACGCTCAATCAAACCTTATTTGTCCCTTGCTTTCAAGGGATTTGTGGTTAGGAATCAAATTTTCGATTTGACTCCCACCCTTTCTTTTGATCATAACTCATGCAAATCAAGTCTAAATGAATAATGTGAAGGAATTTTAAGAATCTACACTTCAAGACCTTTCTAATGGTGTCCTAAGGTCCTAATTTGGTGTTTTTTTGCCTTTTCAACCAATGCTCTAAACATTCATAACTCCCACACAAGTGCAACTTGCAAAATGGGAATGCACTTGGGAGTCATTGGGCTTCATCCTTTGCACTTTCCCCCATTTGTGAAAGTGTGTTTCACACCTAAACACACTCTCGGCCTCATGGGCCTTTGCATTTCACACTTAATCGCGAACCCAATGTTAAGGTTGTGACACTTTCCCCCACATGCATAGTTTCAATAATTACACATCGAAATTGTGTCTGAAATTCAATGATATCTTAACATCTCCAATGGTGTTCAATATTTGACCCTACAAAAATATTTCTCACATCCAAGTTTAGTTTTATTTTTTTTTACAACCTTGCCCATAAAATTAAAACTGAGATTGCAAATAGATGGAGACTACTAATAGCAAACCACTTGGGCAAATTCAAAACAGAGAACAACAATTAGTTCATATTTATTATAGTCTTCTCTAGTAGGTGTTAAAAATTGTTGTGCCTTTTACCAACCTTAACAAATTGTGCAAAATGTTGGGCCAAAACCATTTTGTTGAGCCAACTAACATGTCTTGATTGAGATCCAATGCATATTTTGTGTAAAGAACATTGCGAAGATTTTCCCAAGGTACTCCCATTACAACATGCAAACCAAGAACTCGGGCGTTAGAATTAAAGTTTCAAAACAACAATAATGTTCCCTTGTAAAAAACCTTTGAAATTATTTCCCAAGCATGAAACACTTTTTATTGAACCTAGTACAATACAAGTAGGCGGGACAAGATATGTTATTTTTCATCCCACTTGGGAGAACAAACAAAACTGGATAAAATCAAGCAAAGTCACACGAGGTGGAAAAATACAAGCTTCGATCAGTGGGTTTTACACATAATTGTTGATGAAAAGCAAAAAATGCATACATTCAAAAGTTTGAAACATAAACTATAAGAGAACTTCTTCATTGAAATCCATGAGGTTGTGTAGAAACCTTCTGAGGTATGTCAAAAAATTTGCAATCACATATGGAATAAAAGAGCAACACAAGCATGACATTTTGATGTTGAAACAACAATTGTTAGCACAACGTTGATGGATTGTGCAACAACAGCCCTAAGAAGTACATGAAGTATCAAACATTGAAGAGAAGAGCAACACAAGCACTTAAACACATTGAAGACCATATCTCATGCAACCAATTGTGTTTGTTTACCTTGAAAGATGGTGTTGTGAGCAACAAGGGGATGGAGCCAAGCTTTGAGGCCAGGAAAGAAGAGATGAACATCTTGAGTGTCTAAGGTTTGAAGAAAAGCAACCACAGAGAGCAAACCTTTGTTGTCATGCCTATCTTGTCGCAATACTTTGCCCTTTCTACAAGCTTGGGGATTGGCATACAAGAAGAAGTTCTCCCCCCACCGCCCCCCCCCACAACAACAACAATAATTAAAGAATCATTTTGATGAACAATAATAATAAGATGTCCATGACAACAACCCAACATGTCGAGCTTTCGACAAAGGTACCAAGGAATGGTCTCAAGCTTTTGATGCTTGTCCTCACAGTTGTTATTGTTGTTGTTCTGCTTTTCGCCCATTGTTAAAAAATGTTCCTTGGATCTCAACAAAGGAAGGAAGCTCCATTGTTTTGTTTGGAGCTTTGAGAGACTCAAGAGTAGCGAATCAACAAGTGGCAAGGTTGCAGTGGCTTGCTTAAGTGAGTATCAAAAGACAAGGACATTCTTCCAACTTTCACATTTTCCTACATTCCCCTATATGCTTAACTAATTGCTTGAACCTTGCTACATCCATCACTCCCTTCTTCTTCTTCTTTTTTTAGTTCTTCTTTTTCATTTTTCTTCTGCAACAAAAGGAAGGAGTAATCCATTCCTATACCAAAAAACATGCATGTACACAAATCTAAATCCCCACCTAAGCTAGGGTGCATCACCACCACGATTGTCTTCATTCACAAAAAAATGGTATATAGTTGAAGGAGTTCGAGGAAAGTCCTCCAATAATTTGGTGATAAAAAAAAAGACCAAAAATCCACCAAAGTTCAAAAAAATTCTATCAAAGCATGTCATTTCTCACAACCGTTGAAGCTATGATAAAAGGGGCAACGCTTGCATTGCTCCCGCCACTGTTTTGGGGTTTCATCAAAAACTTAATGTATTTAGGGTTACATCCACTTAAACATGGAAAATTACATCCATGTGATTTTTTTCATTATGTGAACACTTGTCATCTCCACATTGACCAATGAGTGAACCAAAATTTTATTCCCAAGTCCAAATCGTAGACAAATGTGTAGTCTTTTCCTTATGGGCAAAACCAACACACACACATTTTGCTCACTGTTATAATGTTATAATGATCATCATTGGAAGATTACATCATACAATATGTTTAGGAAAATGACATAATATTTTGCCGATGATTTTAGTGGGGGACTAAACATTGAACATTGAACCTTTTATAATAATAAAAAGGAAGTAATACGCAATTGACACCATTAAATTTGCCACATTCTCAGGTTTATTATATGGAGGGGCAATTATTTTGGCCCTAAATCTCTCCATTTAAAAAGCCTTATGCAAATCCTAAAGTATTCAATTGTTCCAAAATATTTTGCAATAATCTTTCATAGTGTCATTAGTGTATGACAGAGAGCTTAAGGGCAAGGCCATTATAAAATTAAGGGCACACAAGGTGAAAGTTGAGTGCAAGCTTGATTTCAGTAATGGTCTCACCTGTGGGCTTCATGTGAAATAAAAATCTATGCAACCTTCAAAGAGTGGGGGCGTTATGGTTTTGTTAAACTGTGAAAATAGGATGCCTGCTTTATTTCTGTGAGGTTAGTTTCTTTGTATCTTACAAGTGGCCATTAGGGACCACTTTGGGATGAAGAGAAGGATGAGGGGGGAAGATTCATCACAAACTTGCCCCCTCCATGTATATGTGCTTTTACAACATTCTAACCATTTGTTCAAGGTTAAGTGCTAATGAAATGTTGATCAATCATTAATATAATGTTGTAGTGACATTTTACTAATGATAATCAATAAACACAATGTGTTACAATGTGATCACAACATCATATCAATGATTGTATCAACAATTTATTAGAACTTAACTTTAAACACATTATTAAAATGTTATAAAAACACAAATAAATGGAGGGTGCAAATTTGTGACAAGGGCAAATGACAAAATAAATAAAAACATGTGAAGTGATAAGAAAAGAAGAAACTTGAAACATGGTTAAACTAATGAGACTTGAGAACCATGATGGAAGAAAAAGCCAATTTCACCAATGATGTATACGAAGTGGAAGGAATGGAAATGATGTTCATATATGAAGTTGACCACAAAGATGCGTTGGCCAAACACATGGATAAAATGTGATGACATCAATGAACCTTATCTTTGGGCTAAATCATAAAGACATATGAATTATACTTTGCATGGGAAAAAAAATTCATCTGAATTGGCCATAATGCATAAAATTAAGTACATGGTAAAAGACTTATGATAGATTGAATTTTGTTCATGATCATGTACATGCAATTGGCCATATAAATAAAATTTGACATGGGTGAAAATGATCTTCAACACAAAATTAACCACAAATGTGATGAAACTAACAATTGGGTGGCATGGAAAATCAAATTATATCGAATGAAATCAACAAATAGACAAATGTAGCACATTAATGAAGTTCCATTCATGGATGGGATTCAACAACATGGAGATGCATTGCAATGTATTCATAGACTCTATTATTGTATTCACATGATCATGATTTTAAAATCTAATTAATGTCATATATGTTATTAACTTCATCCATGTGTTGCAAATTCATGATTATCAATAGTATCACCCATTTCAGGTTGAACCATATGGTCATTTATGTCATTCAATCTCATTCATAATAGCATGTCATTCAACACCATCAATTTCATCCTTGCAAATAAATTTATCCATATCAATTTTATCATATTCATAAACTTCATCCATATGGTATGGTTGCATCAAAGTGGTTAGTTTCATTTTCATGGTTCAATTCCATCCTTGTCATTAAGTTTGTCTTCTTTTCATGATTCATCCATATGTTTTATTTCATGCATGCTATTAATTTCATTGGTTTTTTAGGATGAAGATGCAAGATTTTGGCTAGGGTTAAGATTCTCATATTGTGTTTCTTTCTTTCTATCATTGTTGGTTTTGGAACTTTTTGGATGTTTTCCTTTGGGGTCAAATCGCATCACACATTTATTTCAACACATATGCATGTTGAGGAACTTGGCATAGAAGCTTCTAGATTGTGGTGTGAATAGGATTTTATGGAAGGAGGAAACATATTGTAGGAGGTGGGGTGTTGAAGAAAAATTGAAAGTTGCTTTTGGAGTAAGCATAGTATTTTTGGTGTTGGAAGTTGGTCACAATGTAAGTCTAATTGATGTCAAGGTGGGGAAGAAAGAGAGCAATGTAGGAGAGAAGAGGAATGAGTTCAAGGTGGAAGTTTATTGGAAAAGACAACTTGGGTAGAAGCTTAGTGGACTAAGTAGAATGTGTGGGGATGAGAAAGTGGTGAGTCTAATCAATCATGGAGAGTTAATTTTAGACTTAAAAAAGACAAAGTTAAGGGCAATGAATGTTGTGAGCAAAGGTAACCTCATTCTAAGTGCAAAATATTGTGTGTGTTTTTGTTTCATTAAGGATCCATATTTGAAGCACATGCAATATTTTGTCTTGGATTGTCATGTTAATAAAGTATGTTTTAAAAAATTGAATGTGGGTGTTGAAGGGTGTGATGATGGTCAAAGGGTGATGTGAGTTGTCAATTGTCCTCTCTTCTTCCACTACGTAGATGATCAATAGAGTGAATTGTCCATATGAATAGCATGGCACAATAGTATTGTAGTAATTGTGTGTTTGAGGTGGGATTGAGTGTTCATGTAGCCAGGTTGCTTGAGTAAATTAGAGTTAATGAAAGGTCTACTTGCTTTTTTAAATAGGTGAGAGGATGAATTTGTGAATGTTGGAGTTGGATTAATGCCTATTTCATGAGAGTGTTGCATGGCTATGGACATTGGCATCAAGGAAACGACATTGGAGATGAAACATTTGAGAGTTTGTGTGTTTGATAGGGGGTTTCCAAATTTGATTCCCTCCTCTACTTTTGGTTTATATTCTTTGGTTTTTCACTTTTGAACTAGGTATTCAAACTTTGTTTTTGGAAGGTAGAAGTTGAATTACAAGACAACATAGAACAAATGAAAAGTTGATGGGCCATGGAGAAAACAAGGACACATTTGCCTTGCTCACTTGCCAAGCTAGGAAGCCTAATAGTTATCAATGAAGGAAGCGATTTTCAAAGTTTAAACAAATGTTAGCCAATTATTGGGGGAAAAAAACACTTAATTAACAATAAGGTCATTAATAACCTACCTACCATTTTGGATTTTCTAAAAATTGATTAGAGAACATACCCACCCAATAGTTAGCATCTAGAGATCTAGCAAGAAAACTCTTATGAGTAGGTATTGAATTGTCCAAATTTAATTTCCTACTTAGACATTAGAAATTTTCATCCAATTAGGTTGTCAATCATTCATCCCTGAACCCCTTTAGTATATTTTGCACCTAGAACCTACATGAGTATTACATTAGGGGGTTCCCAAGGTGTGTATTTGAGAACTGACCCATATGTGTACATACATGTGGTTAAAAATACCAAGGTTAATTGGTAACTGGGGGTGTTATTTTGACACAAATTTGATAACATGAGGGTTGCTGGGAGGGTTAAATTGGGATTCAGGTTCTTGTGACTCAAGTTCACATCCTTTATTTGAAACATGCACTAGAAGCAGACCATGGAACAAGTCTTTTGCTAAATCAAAACCAGAGTTTACAATCTGCTCACCCTCAACATCTGATTCCAAGCACTCCCAAGTGCAGGAAGGCTTCCATTTCCCACCAGCTGTGAGAAAGCTTGGTGTATTTCTCTGCTTCCGCATTTTCTTGATGGCTACGGAGCAGCAAAATGTGAAACAAGTGGAAAAACCAGAGCATAAAATGCCAGCTACTACAAAGATCCAAGTACAAAATATGAATGCTGGAAAACAAAAGTGCTGAAAAGATTGGGACCCACAGGGCCTTCATCCATTTGTTGCACACAGACAGCTTCTTAAAACACAAATCCTAGAAGACTAAAAAAACTGTTCCCAGTTCTAATTAAAACTGAAATGGAGAGAAGATGGCATTAAGCTGTTACTGCTAAGTAGATGGAGGACCCTGATCCATTTGGTGCACCCTGACATTTAATGTTACAAAACAAGGCCATTGAAAAATCTAGCTGCATGATTGAACAAGACCTTCCAGAGAAGGTCAACTGTCCACTGTGGAAGGGTCAGGATGCAAGTTTATCGAGAAGAAACCACTCGGAGTCTCTCCATGGGTATAGGCATTCTTGGAGAAATTACTTGAGGCATTGACATTCCTCCCGAGACTACGATTTCTGCATCACAGCAAGTAACTGGTCAATTCAATCATAAATCCACTAAACACACCCCTGAACATATCTCAGACAACAAAGATATCTCAGGTCCAGAACCTGACCGCTGACCCTGGGCCATACCTAGTTCATGTATGCTGCCAATATTATCCTAGACTACAGACTTAATAATCCCAAAGTCAGCAAGAGCCTCGGGATAGAAACAAATGGAGAACCAGACAGGAATAGACAACAACAGGATACTGTGAATTTCACAGAACAGAAAGACAAAAGAAACTCCTTAAAAAGACAGAAGAAAGGAGATGACTCCATAATGACAATATACCAATGCCTTCCCGCACTGACAAATTGGGGCGAATGACATCTTTGGAGTTGACAAGGAAGATATCACCAATGTAGAGGTGGTTGGTGGGCACATAGATACTGCACAGCTCCTCTTCTCCTACATCATTCTGCAAGCACAATAAATCTGTTAAAAAAGCCAGCTATGTGATGGGAAATTCCAAAGAAGAGTCAAAGAACCCTGAAAACCCCTTTGCAAGGCCCAACAATGTTCATTACTCCTAAGACAACACCTCTGCAGATTATATATTGCTACCATTTCAAGCAGACATTAGCAGCATCCTCTAATGAAAAGAGCTGCAAATTGACTTAGTAGATATGTTTCTCAAAGTCCTTGCACTTCCAAGACAAAACTCATTAAAGGGCACAAGACATGCATGCATTCTTTTATGTGGTTCTATGGCAGACACTGACTTGTTGAAAATTTTGGTCCATTTAGTGCAATTCAGACCACATCAAAGTAAGAAGCATATCATCACCTGTAGTACAAGGGTTGAAGTTATGAAACCAAAAGCATATTCCCCAACACGTGGGTGTCGAATTATTGCTACCTCTTTAAATGCTTGTGTGTTTTGGTCTGCACAGGACCTCCCAAAAAAGCAGTTAAAACAGAATCATGAGCAGAAGGCAAGCTCACTTCATCCAATTTGCAAAAACATGCTGCCAAGGACAGTTTCATCCTTTACTATTCTTCTGATGCTCTCTTCTGCAAAATTCATTCAGTGGTGCATTGGCAGTTTAAAAAATCCTTCATCCCTACTTCTGCTCAAGGTAGCACCAGTGGCGGGTCACTACTTTAACACTTGTAGTTCAAAGATTTTGTACAACAGACAGCTCTGACAACCTCAGAAAGGAAATCATAATGATTGGGACAATAAATTTGCACCTGGAGAGATGGCTGCACTGATCTGTTTTGAGGCAGAATAGATGTGCTTGACCAGTGGCATGCGCTTAATAAACCACTCCCCTGTCAGCAACATGGAAGCTCCAATCCACGAAGACACAAATACTCCAACCAAAAATATGAACACAAATGTTGTCACAAACCCAAGTCCTGCGACACAACCCAAGAAGACAGTCTCATAAAATACACGTGGGTGTTGAGACAAACCTACAAATAAAGATATTGTATCTATGAGACTTGAGAGAAACTTCACACAATAACAGTTTTGAAGACACCGAAGTGTCAGTTCCAGCAGACCAAAACACAGAGTCCAATATCACTACAAACTCACCAGCTTATTCCAAAATCATCTCCTAGACCCAAACCCCTTTCTGGATATTGAAAGAACGGATAGTATGTGTTGCACAATACCATCTGCTGCCAACTTTCATAAAAACCTAACATGTACCTTCTGCCAGCCTCCTTGTTGTAAGACCTCAATATTCAATATCAAGCAAAACATTAGGATTGCTGGACCCTTGTTACCTCTTGGCCTTTTATGATTCAACTGATTACCAGCAGGATAGGACAAACATAAATACAGGCCCAGAAAATGCAGCAACCAATATTAGCAATAAATAAAAATGAGGATTGGAAAATACCAAAAACATGAACTCCAAGAGAGTCGTAAATTGGTGAGAAAAACCCATCAAAAAACCTGATGAACCACCAGGTGACATAGAATGTGACTGCAATCGGCAATAGGATTACACTGCAAGGAAGTTGAAACACAATAAACTTAGATTCATGTGCCTGCACCTGACAACAGACACCTTTCCAGGTGTACCTTGAATCACCCTCACCCAAAACAGAACATTCAGAGAAGATGATCAGGACCAGTCCAGCTCTGGCTGCTAGCATCCTTAGTCAACCTCCAATCACCTTGAGTGAATGCAACTACATGTTTGTCAAGCTCTCACCTTGACAAGGTCAGGTTTGTAGAGCATCTGAGAGCACAGAAGAAACCAAGCAGCCCAATCAGGGCCTGATGGAAGTTGAATCAGTGCCAGTGAAATGACAGCAAACAAAACTAGCCAATGTCTCTCTCCCTGCTGAGAAAGAATTTAAACAGCAAAGCTAGGATTCAGAGAATTGAAGGTCTGAGAATGACTCACCACCCACTCATGAACTTTTTTGAAGCCCAACTTGAAAGGAAACCATAGAATGCCTGTACATAGACCCCAAGTACAGCAAAATATATTCAGCTCCCAAGGGCCATCTCATTTCCAATCTGCTCCAAATCATGAAAAACATCTTGCAAGGAAATGGTATCATCTCAAATTGCTGCAACAATGTTTCAACCTATTGCAATACACAACCAATCTACATGCATTAATCTAGTTTGAACATGTGATATCAATCCCCACAAACCCAAATTGCACTGACAGCTAAGTGGGCAAGAAGGAATAGCCACTCTTGCAACAAAGCTCTCTGCTAAAGGTCAAACTAATGCCCAATTTGTAAAGCTACTTGTCCAACTGACTGCAGCAGCACACCTTCCCACTCTGCTTATCTTTAATTCTTTACCCCTCTCACTTGATTTCTAAAACCTTTCTCAGAGGTATGATAGTATATTTGGTTCCAAAACTTCCAATACCAAAGCAAAGACTTAGGATACAAAAAAAGCATCAGGGATGTCTCATAGGACATGAATCAGGAAATTAATTCTCTCTCTCAGATCCTGGAAGCTGTCTGTTCTACTTCTGGTGCTTGCAAGGTTTGATTCAGGAAACGTTTCCACAAGGTTGCTGTAATTCCAACACCTCTGAGTTTTGACTAATTCTGCTTCCTTTGGAAATATTTCTTCAAGCATAAACTCCTCAAGAATTGCAGTATTGGTTCGTATGTTTGTGTGTACACTAGAGGTTTCATTATGTGTACATTTCCAGACTGCAGGCTGCTTCTGAGTACATCATTTAAGGATGATCTGGGGCATCCAGGTTGACCTTGTTATATAGTCTTTGATAGTGCAAAGCCCAAGAAGCAATTAACAGCATACGTAGTCCTATTCAGCTACTAGCTTGCAGTAGTTTTACGGATATTCTAAGGACTCTAAAGCTCCTAATTCCAAAACTCTTCAGAGGCCAATTCTACTTGCTGAACTGTTTCATAATTCACCCCAAAAAAAAAAAAAAACAGGAAGAATCTCTGAAGCGCAAGTGCTGCAGATGTTCAGCTATTGTCTGTTAGAATAAGACATACCTCTCGCCCGGAGTGATACGCCGAGGGAGGAGGCGGGCCCGCTTTGGGCAGGCCCTCGACATCCTGTTCTTGGATCAAGGACTCCCTATCTGCTGCTGACCGGCCAGCAGAGGACGAAGAAGACAGTAAAGCTTTCTCTTCAACCATCTTTGTGCACGCAAATCGCAAGCTCTTATTCTTCTTCCTATCCTTCTTCTGCTTCGTGCCTCCTCTCTCTCTCTCTCTCTCTCTCTCTCTCTCTCTCTCTCTCTCGCAAAATGCTGACACTCAACATCCAATCCCGTTTCCACATACATACCATTCAGAAAACACGGAGCACCAAACCCTAAAATGAAGAACTACTCCACGACTTGAATGAGGACGCGGCATCAATTGAAAGTGCCAGAAAATAAGGAACTCGCATCAAACCAAAAACAATCCAGTGTAAACAGCCAGCGCCAACGACGACCACCACCACGACAATCAAGACAAGACGACGTGCGAGCTCCAAACCCTAAGAGCATATAAACTTCAGTACCTACCGATCTAAAAACAAAACAGAGCTGCACAAAAGAAACTACTACAAACGGCAGAAGAAGAAGAAGAAAAAAAAGACAGACAAAAAAGAATGAAAAATATAAAAGAGAGAGAGAAAGAGAGCGTGATGAGCAAGTACAGGAAAAAGAGGGAAACGGATCTCGACGACGCGCGTGGTGTTGGTCGCAGTTCGAAAGTTCGTCTCCCCTGCCATCGCCAACTTTCTCGCGCGCAATATCTTCTTCGCTTTTCGCGCTTTAGGGTTAGTTCTTCGCAAGCGGGTGACCCGAGACTCAAACGGGTAGTAGGTACGTAGTAGTAGCCTGAGAGAGACTACTTACAAACGCTCTTGGCGACGTGGCCCTCCACTCTGAAGAACCAACAACAACGGGTGACCTGAGAATCAAACGGGTAGCCTAACCTCACAATCCACAACTCTTGAACGTGGCCCTATAGCCTAAGATCTACGGTTGTAAATAGTCCTTGATTCCATTGGTTGTAAAGTTCATCTCTCAGATCTACGGTTGTAAATAAATATTCCTCGGCTTCATTCATCACAATATACAAAGGGGGTCGTGTTTCACATCTACGGATTTCAAATTAGTCCAAACAATTCCATTCGTCACAAAAGGGTCATGTCATGTCTCCAATCTACGGATGTAAGTCATTTTCCTTGCTCTCATCCGTTCATTCGTTTGGTCATTAAGGGTTACGCCTTCGAATATGTGTGATAAGCAACCCCGTAAAATGTAGTCAATCTTGTTTGTTTATCGTGTCCCCACCCCCCAAAAACCCCCCCCCTTTGTGGTGGTGTCACTCCGCCAATAAGTGGGGGGCCTATACGACACATACCTATTACACATTTGTCATGAATGGATGGCACTTGCCATGGATGAAAAACATTTGTAGATCGATCGATCGATCGATCAATCACACACAATGTAACCATGGATGCATCCGCGGATCACAAGGTGACCTACCACCCCTCTAGTTGCGGTGGCATTCTTATTCCGTGTAAATAATAAGAGGCATATACGGTGGTGATCCCACGCCGCTCTGGGTCACCACCCCTCTAGTTCCGTGTGTACTAGTAGGTGTAACGTGGAGGTAACGGGTCAACTATAGTTGGGGAACCTAACCACCAGGAGTGTAGTTGAAAGGACTACTTTTCTTTTCCGAGAAAAATGGTCGATCAACTACATTTGTGTTGCCCCCATTACAATTCCCAAATGGTGGTGGTGGTGTGGCGGTGGTTCCGATAAGTAAGTAAGTAAGTAGTCCGGTTGTAAGATTTAACCTTCATAAGTGCAACGAAGTTTGTCATTGCGTACTCGATAAACAATTTGCAATCGAGGGGTACCTTATCATTTAAGTTCCTTGACCATCATTGTGGTCTAATAAGTGGACCACTCCAGGCCCCCCAGGCCCCCCCCTCCCCTCCTTCCGCCCACGTCTTCAACATGGGATGAATGTACAGAGTGGCCCGTCACAATTTCACATAACTTTTTAAGTTCGGTGGTGTAGGAGATTTATCATATTGTTTTGTATCTTTACATCCAGTCATCCAAATGGGCATTGTGTGTACATGGATGAACCTGTTTGGGGGGGGGGGGGAAAAAA